>Ga0326727_10000928_pt1 | contig 114285 bp, 91 predicted proteins | sample MB2enrmetagenome_FD_207643 | JGI IMG/M metagenome (GOLD analysis project Ga0326727, IMG submission 207643) | Lab enriched peat soil microbial communities from McLean, Ithaca, NY, United States - MB29MY | ecosystem: Environmental > Terrestrial > Soil > Wetlands > Peat | place: USA: New York... | reverse complement strand
ACGGGCGGGACGCCCGTGCCACGAATCAGCACCACCCCGGCGCTCGGCGCGCCACCCCTCCTCATCTGAGGAGGGGAGTTATTTAAAAACTCCCCTCCTGATTCAGAGCCTGCCCTGAGCCTGGCGAAGGGAGGGTTGGCGCCTTGGGCGCCGGGGTGGTTACCCGCGCTGGGGCGGTTACCCGCGATGAGGTGTCTTTCTCAGTCGCCCCATCCTGAGTCCCGCGAAGCGGGAAACAGGCATTATCATACTTTTCAGTGGTCCGACACAGAAGTAAATGTGGCAACGAGCCGCGTCTGATCCTCGTTGAAGACTTGGACAGGAGTGCGCTCTGATCCAGGGTACAGAAGTCGAAATGCATACCTACCGGGCAACAGCACCGTTCCGGAGATATTCATCGGCTCTCTAATCGTGAGGAGCATTCTACTTTCAGGGTACCGAATTGGCCAGGGACGCGGGGGGGTTGGCGCGTTGGACTGGCGGCGCCAAAGATCGGTCAATCGTAGTTTCACGATACTCATGGTCTTTTCCTCCTCTCAAGCATCTTGGTGCGAGCCAGATGTTCCAAGGTGAGTCTGAAGATACCTCGCCACCAACTCCCCTATTTCCGAAGGGGGCAAGGGCTTCTGGACGTAGTCAAGGGCGCCAGATTGGATCGCTTCCAGGTAGCAAGACATGTCGACAGACCTCGTAAATACTAGAACGGGAGTTTGGCGGTCTTTTTCGATCGCTCGCGCCAACACGCGACGTCCCTCGAAGTTGGAGCTTCCCTGGCTCACGATGATAAGATCGAAATCCTCGTGTTCAAGACACGCCGCCCCATCCAAATATGAGGGTACTGATCGAACCTCATAGCCATGATGTTGAAGAACCGCGGAATAGTAGAGCAGGTCGTCCAGGTCTTCATCGACTACAAGCACCCTCCGTCTGAGTAAACTCGACAGTGGTTGAGTCTTGTTTTTATTGGTGTCAGTTCGCAGCATGGGTCCCTCCCGACCTTCTTTCTGGTGGTTCTTCGTACTTCCGTGAGCCTCCGGGCCATCACTTCCGGGCCGGGAAACCCGATGACGAGGGCTTCGTTCCACCTTTCCTGATCAGGCGCACGCCGCTGCGAAACTCGAATGGCAAGAGCGCCGGCCTCTTCCACCCGCTCCTTGGGGAACGTGTCGCAACCGGCCGATAGCCCCTCTTCGCAGTGGTTTGAGTTCTCCCGCACAGAGCAGTTCACGCAGCCGAGCTCGGGCCTTGTAGAGTTGCGACTTGGACGTGCCGATTGATAAGCCGAGGATTCGAGAAATTTCCCGGTGGTGGTACCCTTCAACATAGTGCATGAGGAACACCCGCTTGTACCCCGCGGGCATCTGGGAAAAAGCACGCTGCAAATTCAGCCGGTCGATCGCCGTGGTCAATACCCTGTCCGGAGCGCCCAAGGATTGATCAAGGCGGAGAATCCCATCATTCATCTCCGTAACTTCTTCGAGTGAACTCGTGTTGAGCGATTTTCTGCGCAGCCGCACCAGCACGATATTGACCGCTACCCGATACAGCCAAGTGGCAAAAGCCGATTCACCACGGAAAGAATCAATCTTGCGAAACACCTGGAGAAACACCTCTTGGGTGAGGTCTTCCGCCTCCGCCTCATCTCCGACCATGTGCAGGCACTTGGCATACACGCGCCGGTGGTACATTTGGTAGGCGCGCTCGAAATCCATGCCGCATGCCAATGGATCCCCGGCAGTTGGTGCTTCCGAGTTTGCATTCATATACGCCCCGCCATTCCGTTTCAAAACTGTGCCTCGGACGCGGTCTCTCCCGCGTTCCTGGATCCCCTCGGAATCTCCGGACTCCGCAACCGGTAGTCGTGCCCAGAGGGGCTGTCGGCCGGATATCCTTCAGGGTTAATTCCCCTATACTCGGGCCTCAAACCCACGCTGGGTTTCGCGTCAGTGACACGTTCCATCTCCGTGGCTTCCTGGCACTCCAAACACAGTGCCGCCCAGGGCAAGGCGGCCAGACGCTTCGGGGAAATCGCCTCCTGACACGCCAGGCACACGCCATACTTCCCCTCGGCGATTCGTTCCAGGGCTTCTGTCACCTGGCGAAGGAGGGCCGCCTTGCGGTTAAGCGCCTCCACTGCCATGCTCCGCTGAACCTCCAAGCTGATCTCATCCGTCGAATCTGGAACTCTCTGGACCGCGATGCCCTCCGTATCGTGGTGACTGGAAAGGAGTTCTGCCCGCTTTCCTTCGAGCTTCAGCTTGCAACCGTTGATGTTCGTTATGTTCATAGATTTTATCCAATTCCGCGGTGGCATTCCGCCGATATAGTCGAGCCGTCGGTTAATTCGTTTTGCGAGCCGTGCCGTTGTTCTTTCGGAACAAGACCTCCTCCCTCCAGCCACTGAGATCCATCTCCGTTATTACTTCGGTGCTGCCGCCCCTGGTATCGTAGAAGACTTCGGTTTCGTCGAACTTCTTACCCTGGTCGACCAGCTTGGCGGGGGCCTGGGCAACAAGTTTACCGTTCTGGTAGAACCCTATTTCCGGCGTGGAGGAGTTATCGTTTAAGGCCACCTTGTATTCACCAGGCTGCAAAGTTGCCCCGCCGGGAATTCGCGCGGTTTGGATAATGTTGACGTCCGCTGATTTTTTTGAAGAATGGCCAAAGTCGAGGCTCGGAAACTTCGCGAAGGCCATACTGGCGGCAACGAGCATCCCGGTCGCCACTAGCATTGATTTGCTGAGCACATCTTTTCTCATTTCTTCGGTTCCTCCTTTTCCAGTTTTCAGTAAGAATCCGGACAAACGCCTCAAGGGTTGTACATGACATAGCGGGTATATTCCGCTTCTACTTTCGGATCCTCGGCCAAGTGCTGTTGTAGGATCCAAATGCCCGCATTATTTGCGACGAAAACAAGCCCCCGCTTGTCATCTTTGCCGATTGCCGTTACCCCTGTGAACTCGCGAGCGACCTTCGGGTGCTGGGGGTCAGAAAAATCCATGATCCGAAGAGTTTGAGGTGTTGTCGCTTCCGCAGGAGTGCCTTGTTCCGTGCTGACAAGAGCAGCAGTCCCGGCAACGGCAACGAACTTTTCAGCGCCGCCGTCCGAGGCATACGGGACATTAGCCAACACCGAAGGCTGCTCCGTCTTGGTTACATCGATGAGCGTAATGTCCTTACCTGCGCCATGTTCCGCGTAGAGATAATCGCTGCTGTAATGCTGGGTACATACGAAATGGGTAACCGGCCCACCCGCCAGCGGGATGTGCCCAACGACTTCAATTTCGTCCATGGGCTGGCTGGGCGGTGACTTGTGTTTTTTGTTCTTGCCATTGGTCTCGACCGCCGCTGAAGTTTTTGAAGAACGGCCCAAGTTGAGGCTCGGATCTTTCGCGAATGCCACACTGGCCGCCATGAGAATCCCGATCGCGGCCAGGAGTGATTTTTTCAGCACATCTTCTTCTTTCATTTCTTTGGTCCCTCCTATAGGGCCCATTTCGGGCCAACTAGAACGAACCTGGACATTGACCTTAATGCAAAGGAATGGCTGAAGCCATACCCACTGTTTGCTAATTTCAACTGGGAACGCTAGTAGGTCCGGTCCCGCCGCGCTGGTAGTGGCAAATCCTGGAATTCGCACATCCTGCCGAAGCTTTCCGGAAGTCCGTAGACCTGGGTCCGGTCGTGGGGGGCTGATCTGGGGAGTATTGCCGGCAACATGGACACCATCGTCGGTGTGGCTACCGTTGTTTTGCTCTCGCAATACCAACTGTCGGGTATTCCTTAGAATGGGATCCGGCTGATACGCTAAGCGAGGTCGGCGTAGGGAAATTCGATTTTGAGGCTACGCTCGACAAGGCAACCCCGTGGGAGGAGCGACCTCAGGTGTTTATGGGCCAGCCACCGTGCATTCCAGTTAAAAATGGAACTATTCGAGAGGGTGCGGTCACCCACCCGGTCGCAAGTGCCCCTCCTATCGTATTCATGCGGCAGGGGATACAATCACTCTTCGCAAAGGTCGCGGATTTTCTCCACAGGAAAAACGGCAGTACCACCTGGGCGGCGGCGTCGGCCACGGGCCGTTCAACAATGCCCCCCCTTGCCGTTATTGGGCTAGTGACCAGCGATGAGGACCGACAACTACTGGCCAGGATATGCAGCCGAAACTCCTGGCATCTGCTTTTTGCGGATACGCGCGAGGAGGCTCGGACGGCGTTGGATAAATCGAAGGCTCCGGTGATCCTGTGTGACCGCGACCTGCCCGGCAAAGGATGGCGGGAGACGGTGGAAGACTTGGCGTCATCTCCCCACCGTACTTGTATCATTCTCGTGTCCGGGGTGGTTGACACCTACCTGTGGGACGAGGTCGTGCGCACGGGCGGGTACGATGTCTTATCCAAACCACTGCGCGAAGATGAGGTCGTTCGCGCCGTCAGGCTGGCGTGGTCTTACTGGAACAGCGCGACAAAAACGGCGGCACTTTCAGGCAAGAGACAGGCCCGGGAAAGCTAGGAGATGATGCCCTTCCGCACCGCGTACAAGATCAACTCCGCAAGGCTGTGCAGATTGAGCTTGTCTTGCAGGTTCCGGCGGTGTGTCTCCACCGTGTAAAGGCTGAGGTTGAGTAACGTCGCAATGTCTTTATTCGACTTGCCCCCCGCCAACATTTGCAGGATCTCTCGCTCCCGTGCGGTGAGCAGCTCATAGCTATCTTCGGCCCCTCGTTTTCGCATCTCCCGCACATAATCTTCAACCAGGATCTTGCTGATTTCGGGGCTGAAGAAAGCCTTTCCTTCGCTCACCGCCTTTATGGCCTCAAGGAGGTCATTTTCCGCAGAGTCCTTCAAGACATAGCCCTTGGCGCCTACCTTGAGCGCCCGTAAGACGTAGCCCTCGTCCGAGTGCATGCTCAAAATTACAATCGCCGCATGGGGGAGCAAAGCACTGATGCGTTGGGCGGCCTCGATGCCGCTCATGTTGGGCATGGCGATATCGAGAACGACGACATCCGGTTTCGTTGCCTCCGCCCCCTCCACCGCCTGCCGGCCGTCCGCAGCTTCACCGACCACCTCGAATCCCGGCTGCCTCTCTAGCAGCAGCCGCAAACCTCGGCGCATAATGTTGTGATCATCCGCTAATAGAATCCGAATCCTCTTCGTTTCCACGAGCGTCCCGGCTCCCTTCGTTATGGCTGAACGGCAATTCTATCGCCAAAATCGTGCCGCTTCCCGGCGCGGAATGGATCTCGCATTTGCCCCCTAACTGGGCAACTCGTTCCTCGATCCCCAGTAGTCCTAGTCCCTTCGTTTGCCTTGCATCGAAACCCTGACCGTCGTCTTGGATGGAAAGTGACAACCGGCTCGGTTCCTGTTGAACTCGGATACGGACCTTGGTGGCACGAGCGTGACGGGAACAATTGTGCAGCGCTTCCTGGACAACACGGTAGATGCAGGTTTTGTACTCGTCGGAGAGATCATCCGACGCGAGCTCGGTCGCCACGCTCACGTCCATAGAAGTGCGTTTGGATACTTCCCGGGCCTGCCATTGCAAAGCCGGGACCAGACCCAGATCATCCAGCATGGATGGCCGCAAAAGAAGAGCCATATTGCGGACCACTCGCACCGAGTTTTCCACCAGGCTTTTGACGGTTTCGACGTGATCGCGTGACTGTTCATCGGTTTGTATCGCAGTTTCTGCCGACAAATTACGCAGTTCCACAAGGACTGCCGACAACGCCTGGCCCACTTCATCGTGTAACTCGCGCGAGAGGGCGCGCCGCTCGTTCTCTTGCACGTGTACAAGCCGGGCGGAGAGCGCCTCGAGATGCCTTCGCGCTCCCACGACCTCCTGATACTGAGTATGGGCTTGGGCTTCCAATCTCAGAATCTTCCGAGTGCTGAATGCCGCCATCCCCAACCCCAGCAGAAGTGTTGTTAAGAGAGTTATGGCCAGCCGGGTCTGGAATTCCGACAAGAGGTAGTCCACCTGGTGGTTGCCGGCATTCAACTGCTGTTCGTTGATGTACGCGATGCGGTCCGCGATCGTCAGCATCGCCGCGCGGCGAGGGAAGATCTCATCCCGAAGGAAAACGTATCCCTGGCGCCGGCGCTGGTTGCCGTCCCATTGGAAAACCGGGGCGAGGATCTGCCAATAACTGGAGAGCCCCGTCGATAGCTCGGTGTAGTATTGGCTCTGGTCCGGCTCGAGTTGACGGCCGAACGATTCGAGTGCGGACTCCATTTGACGGTGTACTTCTTCGAGGTTTGCTCGGAAGGTCTCTGCCCGACTGGGTTCGGGCTCCAGTAAATAGTCACGAACGTAAGTTCCGGAGAGGTAAAGCTGGGATCGGATGTCATTGAGCGCATGATTTTTGGAAAGAAACTGCCTTCGAATCTGGTTGTCGTTTCTTCTGATTTTTTGGAGAACCCCTATGCCGTAGATTCCCGCGAGTGCCATGATTGCCAGAAGACCGCCAAAACCAGCGAGAAGGGCAAAACGGGTACTTAACAGGAGTCGATCTGAACCGCGTTCGGCGTCGGCGCTCATCGCTTCCTCCCGAGTGTGCGCTATCCCTGCGCACTGGTCAGGCTGTAGATCAGGATGGCAAGGACCACAAGCGTTACTACGACGTAGTGCCAGTCGCGTTGGACAGCAAAAGCTGCCCCTAAAAAGCCACCCGTGCGATTCCGTCTTTCTTCAATGATTCCCCTTAATATTAGCGGTTTTAACTTGGCAGTTGCCCCCGCCGTTCACACATAATCGAAAAGGGTCATAAAGCCAAAATCCATATGCAATTGCTGGTGACAGTGGAACAGCGTGAGCCCCGGGTCATCCGCGACGAAATCCACTTCCAGTTCCTGATAGCCTCCCAACATCGCCACGTCTTTCAGAATTCCCGCCGTGGGGACTCCCGCCAAGCGGGTCAGCTCAAAACTATGCCGGTGAAGGTGGATGGGGTGGATGTCGTCACTGGCGTTATGCAGGTGGATTCGGTAACGCTTGCCTTGTCGCAAATGAAACGCCGCCGGAGCCATCACGTTGCTCATGGGATAAGCGGCCCCGTTGATCGTCCAACGATTAAAGCCCTCTTCGGCGGCGTTTTCTTTAACAATGGTCATCTCGATGGTTTCATCGGGGGGCGGGGCGGTCAAGCCGGGCTTGGCAAAGCGGGCGTAGTTCCAGCGGGCGTGGGGTGGCGCAATCCATTGTGGATTCCCCGCCATTCCCCGATACTCGACGACAATGCCCATGCCGTGGTGGCGGTCGTCGTCGAAAGTATCCCCCATGATCCACACGCCCGGGTGGTTCATCTGGACAAGGGCGGAAATTCGTTCCGCTGTGCCCAGCCAGAGTACGGGAACGGTGGCAGGATTGGGCACCGGATTGCCGTCGAGCGCCACGACCTGGAAGGAGTGGCCGGGCAAAGCGAGACTGCGGATTTCCGTGGCGCTGCCGTTCAATACGTGGAATAGGACTTTTTCGCCCTGTTTCACCCGGATGGGCTCTCCGTGGCCGAGCATCCGGCCGTTGATGGTGAAGGAATCGTAGCCCACTTCGAAGCCATGGGGCATGCCTTTAGCGAGCGAAGCCTTCATGGCCGACTCGCCCTGCGCTTCGAGAGCTTTGACGCGAGTTGCTGGCGACAAAAAGTCCATTGCCATGTCCCCACCACGGCTGAACGTGGGCTGAAATTCCTTGAGCACCAGAAAGACCTCGCGATCGTAATTGCCCGGGTCATGCTTGGGCTCGATGTAGACGGGGCCCACCTCACCGCCATATTGTCCGGCAAAAAGATTCGCACCCGCCCGGATGTGGGTGTGGTAAAAACGCAACCCCGCAGGTTTGGGGGTAAAGGATATCCGGCGCTGGCCATGTGCGGGAATGTAAGGGGTCCCCTCTTCCGCTGACCCGTCCACATCCACTGGGACTTTCTGCCCATGCCAATGCAATTGCTCCGGCGTATCGGTTTCATTGAAAATGTCTATGGTTACCTGCTGGCCTTCCTTGAAACGCAGCAGCGGGCCCGGAAACTTTCCGTTATACGTGGTGATGGAAATAATCCGGTCCTTGGCAATCTCCACGGGCGAGGTTTTGATGTGCAAAGTGTAATCTGCGGGCAGGGAAACAGCCGGACCGGGTGGTAATCCAACCTCCGTCGCCGCGGCCCGGGCCCCCCCCGCACGAGCCGCCGGGGGCAGTAAAACCGCTCCGGCAGCCGCGCCCGCCGCTTTGAGAAAGTTTCGCCTCGACTCCGATGCATTTCTCATGGGGTTCCCCCTCCGCTGCCACTACATTTTCCCTCGAACCCGGATTTTTCGCCACGGGTTTGGAAGGGCGGGACATGCTGGGCAGTAGTCCGTGGGCAGTAGGCAGAAAGCAGGAGAAGGGCAGCAGTAGTTGACTGCGCAATGCTGACCATCACGGGAATGGCTCATGTTGATGTGCCACGGTCATCTTGGCCGTGCCCGTTCACGGTCGGGACGCCCGTGGCACCTCAAAATGAGTCACTACCACCATCACGTGAATCTTGCGTTCCCGCGAGTCGTGTCATACATTTGACGGTGCCTGGTCCGTGCCACCAGGTCTATCGAATCATCAAGTCAGGAACCTAACCTCTCGGTGCGTGCCTGGGAGGGGTTCCGGCCGCGTGCGGCAAAGTGCTCCGAGGAGGGCAAATGCAAGGTCCAAAATTGAAACAGTGCTATGACCATTACACCTGGCCCGAAATGAAGGAGGTCATCGCCCGCCAGCCGGTTTGCATCCTGCCCATCGGTTCGGTGGAAGACCACGGCAAGCACTTGCCGCTCGATGTCGATAACTACCTCATAGGGACGATCTGCGACGAGGTCGCCCGGCGGATTCCGGATGAAGTCCTGCTATTGCCCCCCATCCCTTACGGGTTTGAGGACCATCACATGAGCTTCCCCGGGACGATCACGATTCGTCCGGAACATCTGGAAGCCTTTGTGCTGGATATTACTTTAAGCCTCGCTCAGCACGGTTTCCGCAAGATTCTGCTGGCCGACGGTCATGGTAGCAACTTGCCCATTCTGGACCTCGCCGCCCGCAAGACCATTATTCAATCCGACGCACTGTGCGCGTGCTTCATCTGGCCCTCGCTCATCACCGGCTTGATCAAAAGCACCCGCGAGAGTCCCTTCCCGGGCGGCATGTCGCACGCCTGCGAGCTGGAGACCTCGGTTTACCTTTATTTGAATGAGTCAGCCGTTGAGATGGACAAGGCCGAAAAGGAAATCGGCTTTCACCCCTCGAAGTATTATTGGCATGATTTGGGCGGCGGGCCACCGGTACGCATGGTGGAATGGTGGACCAGGATTTCGAAGAGTGGTGTCGTCGGCGACCCCACGCTCGCCACCCGCGAAAAGGGCAAACTCTGGTACGAAGCCACGGTCACCAACCTCATCGAATTCATTCGGGAGTTCCGGGCCTTTGAGGTTCGCCCGAAATTGGATCACCATAATTGAAAATTGAATAATATAGTGACCCTTCTGGATTTCTGTGGCATCTTTCCGGTCGCCAAAACCTCGTCGCCTCTTTAAAGGCAAATTGCCACGAATTGGTTGACGGTGCATGTCAGGCTCTCGCTCTGGAGGCAGAGGCTTTAGAGTTCGAGCGTGCCGTGAAGGTACAAACGTGCCCTGCCGGCAATCTTTACGCGGTCGCCATCGATTGTGCACTGCATGTATCCACCGCGGGCACTGAGTTGTTGGGCACGCAACCTGTCCTTACCCAGCCGCCCCGCCCAATAGGGAGCCAGTGTGCAGTGTATCGAGCCGGTTGCGGGGTCCTCATCGATGCCGACCGACGGTGCAAATAATCGGCACACGTAATCCACGTCACCCTCGCCGGGAGCGGTAACAATCGTTCCGCCGATCCCGATGTCCACTTTGGCAAGAGCGGCAAAATCGGGCGAGAGCGCTCGCACTTGCTCAGCCTCATCCACCACCACGAGGTAATCGCGCGATTTCATGACCAGCGCCGCTTTCAAACCGAGGGCTGGCAAGAGATCGACGGTCGTCTCACAGGGTTGGGGTGGCCTCGAGGGAAAGTCCATTTCAAAACTGCCCTGGCCCTGAGCGACGGTCAACATGCCGCTGCGGGTGTGGAAGCGAACCGGCCACACGTGGTGCTTCCGCAGCGCGAGCACATAGGCAGATGCCAAGGTCGCGTGCCCGCAGAGGTCGTCCTCGACTTCGGGTGTAAACCAGCGCAAATCGAAATCACCATCCGCGCGAGGAACAACAAAAGCGGTCTCGCTGTGCCGGTTCTCCGCCGCAATTTTCTGCATGATGCTATCTGCGAGAAAAGCGGAAAGGATGCAGACCCCCGCCGGGTTACCTCGAAAGAGCTCACCCGTGAAGGCATCAACGTGGTAATACGGAATTGCCATGTCGTGCTCCTCCAAGGAACCGTGCCTTTAGCGTTCAATTCCCTTGCGATTCTTCTTTTTGAGACGGGCTTTCCCGGCTTTTTGCGTTGGCTGTTCTGGGGCGTAGACGGCCGCTTTTTTGATTTGTTTGACATCGAGAATATCCTGTTCCATGCCCGCGGCCAGTTTGTTCTTGATCAGGTTTTCCCGTGAGATGACGTAAGTCGGCGTGTCACCTTCTATCATGGCGTGGACACGGTCTTTCCATGCTTCGTCGAACGTCACGCCGCTGATCTGTTGAAGGATATCGATTCGATTCGGAGGCACGCCGATCTGAAGCCCGGTTTTTGCATCCCGGAAATCTTTAGCTGTAAGTCCGCCAAGGGGCGCGCCATATTGGCATAAGGCTCTGAATACAGCATCGCTATTCCTGGCGTCGGCCCGGATGAACAGGTCGAGGTCTTGGGTGGCGCGTGGCTGAGCGTGGACACCGAATGCATAGCCCCCCACGAGCAAATACTCAACGCCCTGTTCGTTGAACACGCGGATGAGCTCTTTCATGTCCTTGGTTAGCATTCTGACCGTGCTCCCGAATCGCGTATGCGGCCTCGGTAAGCTCGCACACGGCTACGAGTCTCGCCCCGACGGGGATACTCTGCCAATAGCGATAGTTCTCCGCTTCTTGTTCTTCAACGCTCGAGACCTTGCGAACGACTCTGCTTGGATTGAGCCTCATTCCATTGGCAGCAGCCTCGACACACTGAGGCAGATGCTTGCGTAATTCGCGGGCGCCGAACGGTTCCCCGCATTTGGGGCACTGGCGGAGCACCTTGGCGCGCGGGGAGCGAACCTGGCGCGCCCGCAACCGGCGCGCACTCTCTCGCAGCAATACGTCATCGGGAATCGTCGTGATGTCGAAATGCGGAGTCCAGCCGGGCACTGGATGGCTCTTCACGGGCGAGTTTAACCCCACCTAAAGTTTAGCACATTGCAGCAATGTGCAGGGAAGAATGTTTGCTGTTCAAAACATTGGAAACAGGGGGTTCAGTTCCTCTTCTCGGTCAAGAGCTTTCACCTAGCGGGGTAGCGCCGGGCGGCGGAGCCGCAACCAAATTGTGCCATGGCCATCCTGGCCATGCCGGAGCACGGGCGGGACGCCCGTGGCACTTCCTCTGTGCCATGGCCATCCTGGCCATGCCGGGGCACGGGCAGGATGCCCGTGGCACTTCCTCTGTGCCATGGCCATCTTGGCCATGCCGGGGCACGGGCAGGATGCCCGTGGCACTTCCCCTGTGCCATGGCCATCCTGGCCATGCCGGGGCACGGGCGGGACGCCCGTGGCACAGCATCGCCGCATCGGCCCTTATCGCCCACCCCAAATCCTCGTCGAGAAAACAAGCATTCACGTTATGGCAATTGCAGAGCAAGTAGCGCGGACCGCCGCTTTTGCGGTCCGCGTCTTTTCCGCAGCGATTATCCCCACCGTGCCGTATGCCATACCGGTCTCGAAACTCCGGCGTCCTTTTCTTTCCGATCGATATTTCTTTATCGTCGTGCGCCTGCTCAGGCGACGGGAGAAATTCACCAAGCCCGATTTCGCCCTGTTGGCGCGAGCCTTCAACCGAGCGCGGGCGCTGCACCCTTTTCACCTGACAGCTTGGGTCTTTCTCCCCGATCACTGGTACTGCATTTGCGCCCCGGGGTATCCGGTAACGATTTCACTGGCCATCAAGCCGGTGAAGCAGAGCTCGACGAGCGCCGTCAATGAGTTCCGGGGCGCCGACGGCGAGCTTTGGCAAACCCGGTTCTTCGACCGCGCCCTGCGCAGCGTTAGCGATTACAACGAAAAGGTCGAATACATTCACCTAAACCCCGTGAGGGCCGGTTTAGTTAGCCGCCCAGAAGATTGGCGATCGTCGAGTTCCAACGAATACGCGGGCATGAGCGCCGACGAACAAAACCAACACTTCGGGTCGATCGTCGACCGATGGAGAATGCCGTCCGATCCGCGCGCACGAATTTGATCGCTCTATTACGGGGCCGAAAAGACGCGGACCAAAAGCGGTGGTCCGCGCTACCGCTACTGATCATCGAGGGCACGGAAGTAACCCTTCATCCGGCCCGCGACGGCTGATGAGGACGACCGTCGCGGGCCACCTTCTCCCCTCGGAGAAGGGGACAAATCCTTTTCCGGCCGCCCCATCCAAGGGTGGTGAGAATTGCGGGTTAGCCCCGCCTTGGCCTTGGGCCTTCGTTGCAAGCAGGTTTCAATGAGGAGTTGCGGGCCGAGGTTTTCGTCGGTGCAGAGGAGGAAGGCCCCGCTGCGCGGGACTGCACCGACTGGAACCGATCTAGTGGAACGGTCACGGCGCCACCCAAGTTACACGTGGGCGGCCACTGGAGGGATTCTTGTCAACGAGGACGGGAGTGCGGAAGGCGCGGCTCAACAAATCCGCATGGAAAACGTCTTCCGCCCTTCCCTGGCGGACGCAATTTCCGCCCTGGAGAAGCATCACGTAATCCGCCATTTCCGCCGCTAAATTGAGTTCGTGGGTTACGACGACGCCCACGAAGTTTTCCGATTTGGCAAGCTGGCGGAGCAGGCGGAAGATCTCCACCTGGTAGCCGATATCCAGGTTCGCAGTCGGCTCATCGAGAAGAACCAGGCGCGGCCGTTGCGCCAGTGTCCGCGCCAACACGGCGCGCTGAAATTCTCCGCTGCTCATTTCCATCACGCGGCGGTGCGCAAAATCCTGGAGGCAGGTTTTCTCGAGAGCCCATGCTACCCAGCGGTCGTCCTCCGGACTCTCAAACAGGCTGTGGCCGAGGTGCGGATGCCGCCCCTGACGAACAAATTCCTGCACCTCAAACGAAAAAAGCAGGATCGTGTCCTGGCGCGCCAAGCCCACTTTCCTGGCGCGCTCCCGGGGAGAAAGGCCATGCAAGTTTTGGCCATCCAGGAAAACTCCACCGGACCTGGGCTTCAAGTGTCCGCTCAGGATTTCCAGCAGTGTGGATTTCCCCGACCCGTTGGGCCCGATGAGGGCCGTCAACTCGCCGGCGCGAGCCCGAAGGCTGACGGGGGCGAGGGCAAATTGCGCAAAGCGGAAGCTCACGGAGTCAGCGATAAGTTCCGCGGGCCGATTTATGATCGATTCAGAGTCAGCCATACCCAAGAGGTGCCAGGGAAGAACGAAAGTCGAAAATCGAAATTCGAAACTCGGCGCGATTTTCGAGTTTCGAATTTCGTCCTCTCATTTTTGCCTTTTGCATTTTGCCTTTTGACTTGCACTTCCGTCCTCACCCTGAAGTGCGGCGCAATAAGTAAATAAACACGGGGGCGCCCGCCACGGCGGTCACGGCGCCCACGGGCAACTCCATCGGCGCCACCACCGTGCGCGCCAGCGTGTCGGAGAGCACCAGCATGATGGCGCCGCCAAACGCCGCGGTGGGGATAAGTGTGCGATGGTCGTTGCCTACCAACATCCGCCCCAGGTGCGGCACCAGCAATCCCAGATAACCGATCGCTCCGCTCACCGAAACCGCCAAGCCCGTCAACAGCGAGGCAAGCAGGTAGACCGCCGTTTCCACGCGCGCCACGTTCACGCCCAGGTGCGCCGCCTCTCCTTCCCCGAGCAGAAGCACATTCAAGTCCTTGGAGAAGGCGTAAAGCCCCAGGATGGCAAGGACGATGACCGGGAAAAGAAAATGAACCTGCACCTCGGTAACCGCGCTCAGGTCGCCCATCAGCCAGAACGCCGTGCCCCGCACGTCGCGGGTGGAGAGCAAGGTCAGCACGAAGAGAATCATGGCGGAAAGGAACGACGCCGTCACTACTCCCGCCAGCAAAAGCGTGTAGCTCGCCAGCCGCCCGGCGCGCCGCCCGAGCAGGTAAACCCAGGACATGGTCAGAACCGCTCCTATAAACGCGGTGAGCGGAGTTGCCGACGCCATGCGTCCGCCGATCCACAGCGCCACAATCGCGCCCAACGCCGCGCCGCTCGATATTCCCAGGACGTAGGGATCAGCCAGAGGATTCCGCAGCAGGGCTTGCAGCCCCGTTCCCGAAACCGCCAGGGCTGCGCCCACCAGCATCGCCAGAAGGATGCGTGGGAGGCGAATGTCCCGCACAATGACGCTGGCTTCCGATCCCGGATGTGCGCCCCGGAGTCCCGACCACACCTCACCCAGAGAAAGATGAACGCCACCCAGCGCCAAGGCGCCGAAGTCGGTCAGGATGAGCGCCCCGGCCAACGCCAGCAGCAAGAACAGCACGTTTCTGCGAGTGGGAGTGAGGGTCATGGCATTACAGTGTACAGTGCATAGAGAACAGTAGACAGACTATTGGGTAGTGGGTCAATTTGATTTGCTGTAGCGGCGGTCTCCGACCGGCGGCTTTTTGATTCAGCGGTCGGCGGGGGTCGGACCCCGCCGCTACAGCAAATTGACGCACTACCGACTATTGGGGATTGCACAATATAGTTACGAACTGATTTCGTAGCGCGGGCGTCTCGCCCGCTGTGGCGTGGGCATCCTGGCCGCGCTCTTGGCGGGAGCGGGACGCTCCCGGGACAGCGGGCAAGATGCCCGCGCTACGCACGTAATGGTCACCATATTTTGCAATTCTCTGTAGAAGCCCCCGTGTGCAGTGTTCACTGTACACTGTTAACCGTTCGAAGGATTTTTGCCACCTCTTCCAGCGCATCGATCAAGCGAGGGCTGGGCCGCATGATGGCTTCGGCGACAAAATATAAGTGGTGATTTTTTACCGCCGCTAAATCCCGCCATCCTGGCAGCTTTTGAAATTCGTCGAGACCGGGGGCAAAGGCATCCGTCTGGGGAAGTAAAATGACGTCGGGCGCCCTACTCAGGACTTCCTCCAAGCCCATGTGCGGCCATTCACCCTTCAGGTCGTCGCTGATGGAGGCGCCCCCCGCGCGGCGGATGATATCGGAAATAAAGGTCTGGCGCCCTGCCGTGATAAGGGGCCGGTACCAGACCACAAATAGCACCTTCGGCCGGGATTGGCCTTGCACCTGTCTCGCGACGGCCGCCACCCGGGCGCGCAGGAGCGCCACGAGCTTTTGGGTGGGCGTTTCCCAATCCAGAACATGTCCCAAATCCTCGAGGGATTGAATCGTGCCTTCTACCGTGTGCGCCGTCACTCCATAAAGGGGGATGCCGAGGCGTTCAAGTTGGTCAGCGGTTTCGCGCCGGTTGGCCTCATCGGTGCCTAAGACCAGATCGGGTTTGAGCGCTACAATTTTCTCGAGACTGGGATTGAGCATGGCGCCCACGTGCGGCAGGGACTTTGCCTGCGGGGGGTAGTCACAATAATCCGTGTCGCCCACCAAGCGGTTCCCAAGCCCCAACGCGAATAATGTTTCCGTGATGCTGGGCGCAATTGAAACGAGCCGGCGGGGATGATCGGGCAAATTCACACGGCGGCCCGTCTGGTCCGTCACTAGGCGCGCGGACAATACACTTGCGGATAAGAGCAGCACCAGGGCAAGGGTTGCGAGGGATTTCGTGGCGACGAGCCGCCTCGACCCGCCGTCTCGCCCGGAGGCCGCCGCCACACCGCTCCGATTTTTCAAAGAAAACCTCTGCATTCCGCACGCGCCGCAAAAAAAGCTCCGCCCACTCTTGACGAGGGCGGAGCTAGTTCCTCCCACTCTTTCTCGCGAAGAGCGTGCGGTGGGGACGAGCGTCGCTCGAACACGATGCGCCCCGGTGAACCCAGGCAGGAGCGGGAGACCAGTCTAAGGCGCGAGATTTTGTTTGTCAAACACCCGCGCCTCGTGGTAGTGGTGTCATTTGCTGTGGCACGGCCATCTTGGCCGTGACCGTTCACGGGCGGGACGCCCGTGCCACTTCCAAATGGCACCATTACCCGCCTCGTCAACAATAGGGAGTGCCATGCGACGCCCCATCCTAGCGGCCGTTTTGGTATCACTCATTTGCCTTCGCCCCTCCATACCTGCCGGCGCTCAAGAGAGCAAACTGCCAGCGCCGATCGGATGGATCTATTTGCAAGCTGGATCCCGCACCATGGTGCCCGGGTCCGGCCTGCTGAAGGGGAAACCCGTGCAGATAGACCAGGGAAGCCTTGTCCCCGTCTTCAACACCAAGGAGAGGGGCGGGGCCAAACAGGCTCTGGTCCGCATCTTCAATCTGGGCACCGGTAGTCCGGAAGCAGGATGGGTGGAGGTGGCGCCAGCCGACGTGCTGCCGCCGGATGCTTATCCGCGAGACTCTGACTTATTGCGGCAACTCGGGGAACCCTACCTGGACGATTTCACGGCCGCGCACACGCGGGTGGCAAGATTCCTGGTCCGGCAAGGCCAAAGCCCACCCATCCTTCTGTGCTATGTGTACGCTCAGCCGTTGCCCACGGCGAGACTCGTGGCCTTCACGCCAAGCGCAGGGAAATTTCTTCCCACTGCCTCGCAGGATTATTCGATCAATGATTTCAAAGCTGGGATTACCTCTATGGAAATCCGCGACCTCCTGGGTGATGGGATAGAATCTTTCATCACCCGCGAGCCCTTTCGGGAGGGACCAGATACCACGGGAACTAACCTGATCATCAGGAGAATCGAAGGAAATAAGTTTTTGACCCTGTGGCAGGCGCCCGTGGATTTTCGAAACTTCTCGGCATTCAACTCCAAGATTCAAATCCTCCAACCCCCGGAGAAGAACATCGGGGCGCCTGGCACCGTGACGGCCGGCGATGTGACGTTTCGCACGCACGGAAAAGGGCAAGAACCTGTCTGGAAAGGTAAAGTCGAGTTTTTCGCCTTGGGCCGCGAAAAAGCCGTCGATTCCGTATCCCTTGAAAAGGTGTGCCCCTGGGATGGAAATCAGTTTGCGCCGCTGCGATGATGGGGTAGTGGTGTCATTTGGAAGTGGCACGGGCGTCCCGCCCGTGAACGGTCACGGCCAAGATGACTGTGCCACAGCAAATGACACCACTACCGATGATGGAGAGGGTTACGCACGAGGCAGACAACTGCGCTATAATCTCGCCCGCGCGAGCTTGCTTGGGGGTCGCAGGCCGTACGCCCAACGGCTGTGAGGTCATCGCGCACGGAGCCTCCCCATGGAGGAGATTTTACTTCCCCTGTTTCCCCTCGAAATCGTGCTCCTTCCTGAAGAACCGCTGCCCCTTCACATTTTTGAGGAACGCTACAAGACGATGATTGGTGAGTGCTTGGAGGCGAAGACAAGCGGAAAAGGCCAGCAGGAATTCGGAATCGTCCTCCTGAGGGGGCAGGAGTTGAGCTCCGTTGGCTGCACTGCCCGTATCGTCAACCTGACGCGCAAGTATGAAGACGGGCGGATGGACATCCTTACGGTTGGCAAACGGCGTTTTGAGGTTTTACTGACGAATGAGGAAGCATCCTACCTGCGGGGAGCTGTGCATTTCTTCGACGACGATGGGGGCGACACTTCCGGTGATGAAGAGGCCGATCATGCCATCGAACGCTTTGGCGAAGTCATGAGAAAACTGCGCCATGCCTCTGAGATGCCCATTCACCTTTCTCGCCCCTACCGGCATCTTTCCTTCCGGCTTGCGGCGGCGCTCCCGCTCGAGGTCGAGTTTAAGCAACAACTCCTTTCCCTCCGCAACGAACCGGAGCGTCTCAATCTTGTCGTCCGCGCCATGGAGATGCTCATGCACCAGCTCGAGCGAGTGCAAAAGGCGCAAGCAAAAGCCGGCGGCAACGGAAATGTCCACCACTGAAGATCGACGGCCATTAAATGTGGTTTAAAAAATAAAACTAGCGCCTATTGCCCTTCATTGGGGGGTGACTCATTTTGAGGTGCCACGGCCATCTTGGCCGTGCCCGTTCACGGGCGGGACGCCCGTGGCACTTCAAAATGAGCCACTACCCTTCATTGAGTTAGCTTGCCCCCTGGCTTATAATGAATTTGGGGTTAGGGGCAAATGCAAAAACCAAAAACGCTGGGCGAGCTGAGAAAGTCTCCCTATCAAAGTGTGAGTATCAAGGACGAGATGCGCAGGAATCTCCTCCGCAAGCTTGCGGGGGGAGAAAACATCTTCCCCGGCATCATCGGGTTCGACGATACCGTCACTCCGCAGATCGTCAACGCCATCCTCTCCAAACACAACTTCATCTTGCTTGGGCTGCGCGGCCAGGCCAAGAGCCGGATTCTGCGCGCGCTGGTCTCCTTGCTCGACGAGGCTCTGCCCGTCATCGCCGGTTGCGAAATCAACGACGATCCGCTCAAACCCATCTGCCGTGCCTGCCACCAGCGCCTGGAGGAATTGGGCGACGCAACCCCCATCGATTTCCTCCGGCCCGAGCAGCGGTACATTGAAAAGTTGGCGACCCCGGACGTGACCATCGCTGACATCATCGGCGATCTTGATCCCATCAAGGCCGCCCGCGGCGGGCATACCCTGGCCAGCGAACTGACGATTCATTACGGGCTACTGCCGCGAGCGAATCGCGGCATCTTCGCCATCAACGAGCTGCCCGACCTCGCCGGGAAAATTCAGGTGGGACTCTTCAACATCATGCAGGAAGGCGACGTCCAGATCAAAGGCTATCCAGTGCGATTGCCCCTCGACATCGCTCTGGTCTTCACCGCCAACCCCGAGGACTACACGGCGCGCGGCAAGATCATAACTCCCCTGAAGGATCGCATCGGGTCTGAAATCCGCACGCACTACCCCGCCACCCTGGAGCAGGGAATGGAGATCACCGCGCAGGAGGCCTGGACCGACCGCAAGGGAGAAAAACCGCTGATTGTTCCGCAGTTCATGCGGGAGGTCATCGAAGCCATCGCCTTCGAAGCGCGCGCCGATAAGCGTGTTGACAAACGCAGCGGCGTCAGCCAGCGCATGCCCATAACCTGCCTGGAGAATGCCGTCAGCAGTGCCGAATATCGCGCCCTTAAGAATCGTGAGGCAAAAACCGTTCCCCGGCCTTCCGACGTTTACGCCGCCCTGCCTTCGCTCACCGGCAAACTGGAACTTGAATATGAGGGCGAACTTCGTGGACCCGACACCGTCGCCAGGGAAATTATTCGCCAGGCGATGGCCAAGGTTTTCAAGAGGTACTTTGACAATGTACCGCTCCAGTCCGTCGTGCAGTGGTTCGAACTCGGAGGGGCTTTGAAGTATTCACCGCAAGCGTCCTCCGAGGAACTGTTCCAGCAATTCAAGAGAATTCAAGGTTTGCTGGAAAAGACCCAAAGCTTGGGCTTGAAAGCCAAGGATGACCCCTCCTTGCTGGCCTCGGGTGCGGAATTCATTCTGGAAGGACTGCACGCGCTGAAGCGCATCAGCCGCAATGAGGAATTGGGTTACCATACGGAGCATCGCACTACCGAGAGGCCAGACGAAGAACCTATCCCTTCGAGTCCACGGCGCCGTCCGCTGAACTAGGGAGAGCCGAAACTCGAAAATCGAAACTCGCAAATCGCCAAACGACATCCGAGTTTCGGATTACAGGGTTCGAATTTCGATTATGAAATACGTCAAGTACTCCAAATACGTCGCTGACCTTTTCGATGATTTGAGTTCGGAAGATCTGCTCCAAATGCTGCAAGACTTCCTTCTCGACAGCGGATTCTACGAACAGTTCCAGAGTATTTACGAGGAGAATCCCGAGCGGACCATGGACCAGCTCCATCAGGCGCTGCTTGAGGCCCTGCGCGAGCAGGGAAAGATCCCCGACGATCTTCTCGAACAGATGCTGCAAAACTGGGAGGATTATCAGAAGTCCGAACTCGCCGAAAAAATCAATAAACTGCTCGAACGCCTGGCGGAGGAAGGCTACGTCACCATCGGACCGCCCAACCCCCGCCAGGGAGAAATGTTGGATCGTACCAGCCCGGGCACGGCCGGGCCGGAGGGAAAGGCCAAATTTGAGATCACGGACAAGGCGCTGGATTTTTTGGGGTTCAAGACTCTTCGTGACTTGTTGGGTTCACTCGGCAAATCGAGTCTGGGCAGGCATGATACGCGCGAACTCGCCACGGGGGTTGAGTCTGAGGGTTCCAGCCGCCGCTACGAGTTTGGCGATACCATGAACCTGGACGTCAACGCCACGCTTCTCTCGGCGATTCAACGCAAGGGCCTCCAAATCCCTCTCGACCTGGATTACCAGGATTTGCAAGTCCACCAGTGTGAATATCAAAGCTCCTGCGCCACAGTTTTGATGCTGGATTGTAGCCACAGCATGATCCTGTACGGGGAAGACCGCTTTACGCCCGCCAAGAAGGTTGCCCTCGCATTAACGCATCTGATTCGGACCCAGTACCCCGGAGACACCTTGCAATTGGTGCTCTTTCACGACTCGGCGGAGGAGATGCCGCTCTCCGAGCTGGCGCGGATTCGCGTGGGGCCATACTACACCAATACCCGGGAAGGCCTGCGCCTCGCGCAGCGCCTCCTTTCGCGGCAGCGGAAGGATATGCGCCAAATCGTGATGATTACGGACGGCAAACCCTCCGCTCTCACCCTCGAGGACGGCCGGATTTACAAGAATGCCTTCGGACTCGATCCCCTGGTCGTATCCGAAACCCTGCATGAGGTGGCTCGTTGCCGCCGCAATGGAATATTGATCAACACCTTCATGCTCGCTTCCGATTATGGCTTGATGAACTTCGTTCAAAAGGTCACGGAAATCTGTCGAGGCAAAGCCTACTTCACAACTCCTTACACCCTTGGGCAATACCTCCTGATGGATTACATGAAAAAGAAGGTTAAACGCATCCATTAGCGGCCAAGGCTCCAACTTGGCGGCAATGTTTCTTTCGCTCCGGATTTACAAATTGATTCAGGATTGAACTTCGCCAGGCGAGGTGGGAAAATCGCGATGAGCAGAGGTTCCTTTCCCGGCGAGGAGGCGCCTCAGGGAATTCAGGATGCTGAAGGTTCTGCGACAATATTTTTCGACCTTATGGGGGAAAAAGCCCATGCCTACGTTGACCGCGGGTAAGACCGCGCCACCTTTCGAACTTGCCACCACAACCGGAAAATCGCTCTCCTTGCAGGAGGCGCTCGCCAAGGGGCCGGTTTTGCTGGCTTTCTTTAAGGTTTCCTGCCCGACCTGCCAGTATACCTTTCCGTACTTGGAACGCCTCCACCAGCAACACCTGGAGACAGGAGTGCAAATCTGGGGAGTCGCCCAGGATAATGCGCAAGACGCTGCCCGATTTGCGACGACCTTTGGAGTGACCTTTCCGGTTTTGATCGACAACCAACCTTATAAGACTTCGCGAGATTACAGTCTGAAGTACGTGCCATCGCTTTTCCTGGTCGGGTCCGATGGCCGCATCGAGATATCCAGCGAGGGCTTCTCGAAGGCTGACCTGCTGGCGATTCAGAAGCTCTTGACCCAGTCGCCCTCCGCTCCAACCGCCCCACTTTTCCTGCCCTCGGAAAAAGTCCCCGAATACAAACCTGGGTGAGGCTCGAAAAACTAGGCTTGGTTCAAGCCTAAGGCAGTGGCAAGTGATTAGTGGATAGTGGATAGTTGCGAGCCACTAACAACTTATTCGCGCCCGGGCGTGCGCGATCAGGAAAGTTCTGTGTCCAGTTCCTGAACGCGCTTCTTGTGTTTGGGTAGCTTTTTCCGTCTGTCTTTGTGGGTTTGTGCCGCGGGGGGTGAACCCACGCGCAATCGAGCCTGTCTTTTCACCTCAGTGGTGCTTTTGAACGGTTTGGGCTTCTTGGTGCTCATGAGTAAAGTGCCAAGTGGTTAGTGGCTAGTTGCTGGCAGCAAGCCACTAGCCACTAGCCACTGTCCACTCACCACTGCCTTTAAACTTTTGGCGGAAGTGTGTCGGAATCGAACCGACCGGTCCACCAGAGGCAGACCCACAGGATTTGAAGTCCTGGGCGAACACCAGCCCGCATGCACTTCCGCCTTGATTCTAGGCGACTCGAACCCGAGCGTCAACTTCCGGATACAGGCGCCCTACTTGGAACTTATCAAATCCTTCGTCGCGGGAAGTTTCGTGCTGTTCCAGCCCCCGCCCAGGGCTTCGATCAGAAGGACGCTCGAGCTCATGCGGCGGGTCAGAATGCTTATGGCTTGTACCTGGTCCTGAAGGAGGATGGCTTGTTCCGTAATCACCGTAAGGTAATTGACGGTGCCAGCCTTGTACTGGTATGTGGAAATATCCAGCGAACTTTGGGCAGCCTTTACCGCGTCGTCCTCGGCTTTGGCCTCGTTCTCGAGCACGCGCAGCGCCGCCAGATTATCCTCGACTTGCTGGAAGGCCGTGAGTACGGTCTGGCGATAATTGGCCACGGTGGCATCATAGGCAGCGATCGACTGGTTCAACGTGGCGCGACGTTTTCCCGCGTCAAAGATTGTCTCCTCCAACCCCGGCCCCACGGACCAGAAGCGGCTGGGCCAGGAAAACCACTTTAAGAATGCCGAACTTTCAAGGCCAACCGGCGCGCTGTCGGTGGTTAGGCCAATGAGGGGGTAATACGCAGCTTTGGCTATGCCGATCTGTTCGTTGGCCGCAGCCATCTGCCGTTCGGCGGTGGCGATATCGGGCCGGCGTTCCAGTAATGTGGAAGGAACTCCAACGGGCACGGGCGGCGGCGTAATTTTGATGGAACCGTGGGAAATGGTGATGTCCGCCGGGGCCTTCCCCGCTAGGACAGCGATGGCATGCTCGTACTGCGCCCGCGCCACATCATAATCAATCAATTGCGCCCGCGCCGTCTCCAGTTGAGTCTGTGCCTGAGCTACGTCCGAGCCCGACGCCACACCACTGTTAAACCGGTCTTGCGTCAGCTTGAGGTAATCCTGATAGGAATTCACGGTCGCGTCGAGCAACGCCTTTTCGCCATCCGTGCCGCGTAACTCAAAGTAATCTTGTGCAAGCTCCGCCTGGTAAGAAAGGCGCGCGTTTTCCAACTGAGCATCGCTGACTTGCGCGGCTTCCGCGCTCGAAAGAATACTGCGCCGTATACTTCCCCAAGTATCGGCTTCCCAAGACACGTTCAACGGCAGATCGTAGGTGGTGCGCGAAAAGTTTTGGCCTTGGGCTGTCCCCGTAACCGACGTTCGGCTGTTCACAATGGTAGGAGAAGCGGAAATGGTCGGGTACAAGTTGGAGCGCGCGATCTTCACGGCAAATTTAGCCTCGCGGAATTGCGCCTCCGCCATTATGATATTCTGATTGGAAATGCTCACCTGTTCTTCCAGCGCGTTGAGCTCCGGGTCGCCATAGATTTCCCACCATTTGCCGCGCGCCATAGCATCGCTGGGTTGGGCAGGCGCCCACTCCGATGCCTGGGGGGAGTTCGGGGGCGGGAGCTCCTTGTAAGCCGGTGGCGCGGGCGCGGGCGGGCGTTTGTAATTCGGGCCCACCATGCAAGAAGCCATGAAAAGCGCGGTGCCTGCCACTGCGGCGCAGAAGAATAGAGCAAGGCCTTGGGGGCGGCCCGCCTGGGGACGTGGAGGCCTGGCCCCGATTGTGGTCATCAATGATATGCGCATAGTTCTCAATTTTCCGCCCCGGTGGCGAGGCGCCTGGCCACTTCGGGATCCAACCCTCGAACCCGGTACCACCAATTCTGAAAGCGGTCGAAGTAGAGATACACCACGGGAGTGGTATACAACGTCAGTAACTGGCTCACCGTCAGCCCGCCGATAATAGCGATTCCGAGGGGGCGGCGAAATTCCGACCCCATGCCGGTGCCGAGGGCGAGCGGCACGGCGCCGAGCATCGCCGCCATGGTGGTCATCATTATGGGGCGGAAGCGCAACAAGCACGCTTCGTAGATCGCGTCGCGGGAGGACTTGCCTTCGCCGCGCTCGGCGGCGAGAGCAAAATCAATCATCAGGATGGCGTTCTTTTTCACCAGGCCGATCAGCAAAATGATTCCGATAATGGCAATCACGGTGAGTTCGGTCCGCGTGAGCATCAGCGCCAGCAGCGCGCCCACCCCGGCTGACGGCAAGGTGGAAAGGATGGTCACGGGATGAACATAACTTTCGTAAAGGATCCCCAAGACCAGGTAAACCGAGATGAGGGCGGCGGCGATCAGCAGCGGCTCGCTGGAAAGTGAATCCACATAAGCTTGCGCGTTCCCTGCGAAACCGGTGTGGATGCTCGAGGGCAAACCAATCTTGGCCGCCTTGGCCAGAATAGCGTCCGCCGCATCCCCCAGGGGCACGCCCGGTTGGAGATTGAACGAAATCATTACCGACGGTGAGAGACCCTGATGATTTACCGCGAGGGGCGCGGTGATGGAATTAAAATGCGCGAACGCGCTCAAGGGAACCTCCTGCCCGTTCGGCGCATAGGCGTAAAGTTGCCGCAGGAACAAGGGGTTCTCCCAAAATTGGCGCCCCACCACCATGATCACGTAATATTGGTTGAGCGGAGTGTACATGGTGGAGACCTCGCGCTCGCCGAAGGCGTCGTAAAGGGTGTTATCGACGAGTTGCGACGATATCCCGAAGCGGGCGGCCGTGGAGCGATCCACCTGCACGTAGCTTTGCAGGCCGCTATTCTGCTGATCGGTATTTACATCGACGATCAAGGGGATAGTTCTTAATTCCTCCAACATGCGCGGGCCATAGACTTGCAGGTCGTGCAGATTATCGCCTTGCATGGTGAACTGATATTGCGCGGCGCCGAAGCGTCCGCCGACGCGGATGTCTTGCGAGGATTGCATATAAAGCGTCGCGCCGGGGACGCGTGCCAACTTCGGGCGCAAACGCGCAATCACCAGATCGGCGGTGATTTTTCGCTGGGCGGGAGGCTTGAGCATGATGAACATCCGCGCTTGGTTGGTGGCTCCGCCGGACCAGCCGCCTCCGCCGGAGAAGCCGCACACGGTATCCACGGCCGGGTCATCCGTGATGATGCCAATCATCTGCTTCAGAATTTTGTCCATGGCCTGGAAGGAAGTATCCTGATCGGCGATGATCATTCCCATCATGCGCCCGTTATCCTGTTGCGGGAAAAACCCCTTGGGAACATGAACGTAGAGATAAAAATTCAGGGCGATGGTGGCCAGCAACACGGCCAGGGTGGTGGCCGGAAAACGAAGCACGATGGCCAAGGTTCTTCCATACGATCTCACCACCCAATTGAAGGCGCGTTCGGAGAGCTGGTAAAGCCTGCCGTGTGATTCATGCTGAAGGAGGAGATGCGCGCACATGCAAGGCGTGACCGTAAGCGAGACCACCAGGGAAACCAGAATGGCCGTGGACAGAGTCACGGCGAACTCGCGGAACAAGCGGCCAACGATCCCCCCCATCAGCAGCAGAGGGATAAACACCGCTACCAGCGAAATACTCATGGTGAGCACGGTAAAGCCAATTTCCTGTGCGCCCCGAAGGGCCGCCTGGAAGGGCGCCATGCCCTTCTCCAAGTAGCGCGTGATGTTCTCAATTACCACGATGGCGTCATCCACCACAAATCCCGTGGAAATGCACAGGGCCATCAAGGAAAGGTTATCGAGACTATAGCCCAGCAGGTACATGATCCCGAAAGTCCCCACCAGGGACACCGGAACGGCGATGCTGGGAATGAAGGTGCTCCGCGCACTGCGCAGAAAGACGAAAACCACCAAAATCACCAGAAGCACCGAGATTATCAGCGTCCGCTCCACATCCCGCACTGAAGCGCGGATGGTCATGGTCTGATCCATGGCGTAGCGCGTGTCAATAGAGGGGGGGATATCGGCTTTGAGCTGCGGCAGCATGGCCCGGACGCGGTCCACGGTGTCGATAATATTGGCGCCCGGCTGGCGAAAGATGACGAGCAAAACGGAAGGCTTACCGTTGGTATAGCCGGAGGCCAGGCGCGTCTGCGGCCCGTCCACCACTTCGGCAACATCGGAGAGGATCACCGGCGAGCCCTTGCGGTAAGCCACAATCAGCGGCTGATAGTCCGCGGCGTGGAAGAGTTGGTCATTGGCCCCCACCTGCCACATGCGATGACCGTCGGAAAAGTACCCTTTGGGGGAGTTGGAATTGGCGTTGCTCAGGACGCCGCGAACCTGCTCCAACCCGATGCCATATTTGTTGAGCAAGGTGGGGTTCAGTTCCACGCGGATCCCGGGCAACGCGCCGCCTCCCACGAACACCTGGCCCACACCGCTCACCTGCGACAACTTTTGCGCCATGATCGTGGTGGCATAATCATAAATCTGGCTTTTGGAAAGGATGTCGGAGGTCAGAGCGATGATGAGAATGGGCGAATCAGCCGGATTCACCTTCCGGTATGTCGGATTACTGGGAAGATTGATGGGAAGGTATCCGCGCGCCGCATTGATGGCGGCTTGCACATCGCGCGCCGCGGCGTCAATGTTCCGGTCCAAATTGAATTGCAAGGTGACGCTGGACGCCCCCAGGGAGCTCGCAGAAGTCATCTCGCTGACTGCAGCAATGCGCCCAAACTGGCGCTCGAGCGGGGTGGCGACCGAGGAGGCCATGATTTCCGGACTTGCCCCGGGCAGACCTGCCGATACGGATATGGTGGGAAAATCCACCTGCGGCAGCGGCGCCACGGGCAGCAGTTTAAAAGCCACGGCCCCGGCCAAAAACACGGCAACGACGAGAAGCGTTGTAGCAATGGGCCGCCGGATAAAGGGCTCGGAGATGTTCATGTTCATTCACGGACAAGTGAAGAGCTTGCGTGTTGCTTGTCACTCGTTACTTGTCACTTTTTTACTCATTCCGCCGGAGCCGGCTCAGCGCCCGATCTACCGTTACTCCCACGGGAAAAGCGCGTCGCCAAGCGGTCAAACCAGAGGTAAATGACCGGGGTCGTGTAGAGTGTCAGCAGTTGGCTCAAGAGGAGTCCGCCGACCATGGTGATCCCCAAAGGCCGGCGCAGTTCCGAACCCATCCCGGTGCCCAGCGCCAACGGCACGCCGGCCAGCAATGCCGCCATAGTGGTCATCATGATGGGCCTAAATCGCAGCAAGCAGGCCTGATAGATGGCATTTACTGGTGTCATCCCTTCCTTGCGCTCCGCCTCCAAAGCGAAATCGATCATCATAATGCCGTTCTTCTTGACAATCCCGATGAGCAGGACCAATCCGATCAGCGCAATCACGCTGAAATCAGTCCGCACGATCATGAGCGACAGCAGGGCGCCCACACCCGCCGAGGGCAGCGTGGACAGGATGGTGATGGGATGAATGTAACTCTCGTACAAAACTCCCAAGACGATATAGACCGTAATGAGCGCCGCCAGGATCAGTACCGGCTCGTTGGAGAGCGAGGCCAGGAACGACGCCGCCGTTCCCTGAAAGGCCGCCTGAACGGATGCCGGCATGTTGCTTTCGTCCTTGATTTTGTTCACGGCCTCAATGGCATCTCCCAGTGAAGCCTGGCGCGCCAGATTGAAAGAAAGCGTGACCACCGGAAACTGTCCCTGATGATTCACGGTGAGAGGAACGTTGGTCTCTTCGACGTGAGTGAAGGCCGCCAGCGGCACTTGCCCGCCATTGGGGAACTGGGACGTCGAGGCGATCTGTCCCCCACCAAAGGCGTTATCCGAAGCGATGGCGGAGGAAAGGCCCGAGGACGAGGTGGAATTGGAAAGGCTGGTGGTGGCCGCGGTCAGCGAACTGGTCGGTCCGTACAACTGGGTGGCCGCCGAGCCCCCCGAGACCAACCCCGAGGACCCCACCGTGCTGGTGGCATTGGTGCGAATGAAAAGGTCACGCAGATCGAGAGGATTTTGCCGGTAATCCGGATCCACTTCCAGGACGACGTGGTATTGGTTCAACTGCGTATAAATGGTGGACACTTCCCGCTGTCCGTACGCGTCGTAAAGGGTTTGGTCGATGGTGGAGGGAGAAATGCCGAAGCGGTAGGCGGTGCGGCGGTCGAACACCAGCCGGGTGCACAGTCCCCCCACCTCCTGGTCACTCGCCACATCGCGCAACAACGGCGACGCTTGAAGTTTCTCGAGCATGCGGGGGGCGAAAGCATAGAGCTCGTCGGCATTCGGATCTTCTAAAGTGTACTGGAACTGCGTGCGGCTGACGCGGTCCTCCACGGTGATGTCCTGCACCGGCTGCATGAACAGGGTAATCCCGGGCACGTGCGCCAGCTCTGGCTGCAAGCGGCGGATGACCTCGCTGGCGGTGATATTGCGCTCCTCGAGGGGCTTGAGGTTAATCAGAATGCGCCCGCTGTTGAGCGTGGTGTTGGTTCCGTCGATCCCGATGAACGAGGAGAGGCTTTCGACGGCCGGATCCTTCAGAATGATCTTGCCCAGCTCTTGCTGTAAGGTGGACATTTCCGGAAAAGACACCGTCTCCGAGGCCTCCGAGATACCCTGAATGACCCCCGTGTCTTGAATCGGGAAAAAGCCCTTGGGGACGTAAATGTAGAGCGCAATGGTGAGAACCAGCGTCCCGGCGGCCACCAGCAGAGTCGTGGTCTGATGGCGCAGGACTACCTGAAGCGTCCGGTCATAAAAGGAGATGATGGCCTTCCAACCGTGCTCGGTGATCCGATAGAACCGGGTCTGATCGGCTTCCGGCGAATGCTTGAGCAGCTTCGAGCACATCATGGGAGTGAGCGTCAAGGACACAACGGCGGAAACCAGAATGGTAACCGCCAAGGTTACGGCAAACTCGCGGAAGAGCCGCCCGACAATGTCGCCCATGAACAGGAGCGGAATGAGCACGGCGATCAAGGAAATGGTCAGCGAAACAATGGTGAAGCCAATCTGTGCAGACCCTTTGAGCGCCGCCTGAAGGGGCGGCTCGCCTTCTTCGATATAACGCGTGATGTTCTCGATCATGACGATGGCGTCGTCCACGACGAACCCGGTGGAAATAGTCAAGGCCATCAAGCTCAGGTTATTCAGGCTGTACCCGAGCAAATACATCACTCCGAAGGTTCCCACCAGCGAGAGGGGCACGGCGACACTGGGAATGACGGTAGCGGCTAAGTTGCGCAGGAAGAGGAATATGACCATCACCACTAGCGCCACCGTCAGCATCAATTCGAATTCGACGTCGCGGACGGAGGCGCGAATCGTGGTTGTCCGGTCCGTCAGAATCCTGACCTGGACGGAGGATGGCAGGGATTTCATGAGCTGATCGAGCAGGACCTTGATGCGGTCCACCACGGCAATGACATTGGCGCCCGGCTGGCGCTGAATGTTCACGATGACGGCGGGAGTATCATTCATCCAGGCGGCTTGGCGAACGTTCTCAACGTCGTCCTCGACCTTCGCCACGTCGGTCAAGTTCACGGGCGAGCCGTTTCGGTAGGCCACAATCAGCGGCCGGTAATCCGCGCTGGAGAGCAACTGGTCATTGGCGCCAATCTGATAGTTCTGGTGCGGGCCGTCAAAGCTGCCTTTGGCCTGGTCCACATTGGCGGACACGATGGCATTCCGCAGGTCCTCCAGATTGAGGCCATAGGAGGCGAGCAAGGTGGGATTGGCGCGAATGCGCACGGCGGGTTTCTGCCCGCCACTGATGCTCACCAGGCCAACTCCCGGCAACTGGGAAATCTTCGGCGCCAGGCGGGTATCCGCAAGGTCCTCGACTTTGGGCAAGGGGAGCGTGTCGGAGCTGAGCGCCAGGGTCAGCACGGGGGCGTCCGCTGGATTGCTCTTACTGTAGATGGGCGGTGTGGGGAGGTCGGGAGGCAGGTAAGTTCCCGCGGCATTGATCGACTCCTGCACTTCCTGCTCCGCCACGTCGATATTCAGGCTGAGGTTGAACTGGAGGGTGATGATGGAACTGCCGTTCGAGCTTGTTGAGGTCATCTGCTGGAGCCCTGGTACCTGGCCGAACTGGCGCTCCAAGGGGGCAGTGACCGAAGACGCCATCACATCCGGGCTGGCCCCGGGATAAAAGGTGATGACCTGTATGGTAGGATAATCCACCTCCGGCAGCGCGGAAACCGGTAATTGTTTGAATCCCACCGCGCCCGCTAGCAGGATGGCCATCATGAGCAACGACGTGGCAATCGGGCGGAGGATAAAAATCCGTGACGGACTCATTGACTCCTTTCAACTACAGTGAAGAGTGATGAGTGACGAGCAAGAAACTCTGAAGTCTATGGTCTGAAGTCCGAAGCTGGCAGATCAGGTGATGGACTTTGGCCCTCGGAGCCGCTCATCACTTGTCACTCTTCACTTACCACTGCCCTTTGCTCCGGCCATCTGGACCCGGACCTTGGTGCCTTCTTGCAGCCTGTCCACGCCGGTCATGACGGCGACATCGCCGGGTTCCAGTCCGGAGGAAACTTCTGAATCGTCTCCTTCCTGGGTGTCGATGGTAATGTCCCTTACCGTTACCGTGGAATCGGGCTTCACCAAATAGACATAGGTGCGTTGGGAACTCCGTTGCACGGCAGCCGTGGGGATAAGGGTCACTCCTCGTCTATCCTCGACCAGCAGACGGGCATTGACGAACTGATTGGGGAACAGTGCTCCGTCCCGGTTGTCAAAGGTGGCGCGCAGTTTCACCATCCCGGTAGTGGGATCAATCTGATTGTCGATCGTCTCCAACCAACCTGACGCAATTTTGGGCCTGCCGCTTTCAAAACCCGTTCGATCATAGGCGTCTACCCTCAGGCGTTGACCGGAGCGGATTTTTCCCATGACGACGGGAAGGTGGTCCTCAGGAAGTGTGAAAATTACGCTGATGGGTTGAACCTGAGTAATGACCACCAATCCGGTGGCGTCCGTCGGAGTCACGAAATTTCCCGGATCGACCAGCCGCAGACCCACGCGGCCCGTAATTGGGGCGGTGATATGACAGTAGATGAGATCGAGTTTGGCGTTGTCAATTTGGGCTTCGTCGGTCTTGACGATTCCTTCGTCTGATTTCACCAACGCATCTTGCGTGGCTAGTTGTTGTTCCGGAACGGCGCGGACAGGCACGAGCGTTTGGTAGCGCTTCAAATCGACTTTCGCATTCGCCAAGTTGGCCTGATCCCGGAGCAATCCTGCCTCTGCGTTCTCCAGCATGACCTGATAGGGCCGCGGATCAATCTCCGCCAGCAGATCGCCTTTATGAACGGTTTGGCCTTCCTTGTACAATACCTGCATCAAATAGCCGGAGATTTGACTCTTGATGGTTACCGTATAGATCGGGGTCACCGCCCCCAGGCCTGGATAATAGACGCCGATGTCACCCTTGCGCGCCATGGCGGCAACCACGGGAATCGCGCCCGAGCCCCGTCCGGACCTCCCGCCCGCCGATTGGACAGGACTGGCCGCCTTCGGGGAACTGGAATGAGAGCGGGAATAATAATAGACGCCCAGCCCCACCAATACCAAGATCACCAGCCACAGCCATCCGCGTCGCTTGGGCTTTATGGGAGGGGGGGGCTCTGCTATCTGAAAGCTCGGCAGGGTCTCTTGCAGGTCATGCCGGTCTAAAGTGTTGGATTTTTCGAGATTCATAAACGAATAGCCTCTGCAACTGTTGAAAAAAACGGGCAACACCCCGCCCCTTAGGCGTTTTCGCAAGACAGGGCTGCTTTTGCTTCCATTGGCGCCTCATCGCCTTCTCAACCCGATGGCGCTTGCTCTTCGATGCCGTCCTAAGGGGTATGGTCTGGGATGGCTGAGTAATTGTCTGCCGTCGCCGCGAGGGGCTTGCCACCGTTCCAAAACTGTTTACCCAGGACGCTGGCTTATTTGATCTTACAAATTTAACACCCTAAATTCGACGATAGAGGAGCGCACCTGGTTACCTCTCCGACCCCCGCCTAGGGTCTTTTAACAAGACACGGCGCTCCCACGGCTTCCCTGATTCCGGCGCCCCCGACAAGGGCCGTGCCTGGATTTCCCTCCCGTGCAGGGTAGAGCGGGGCTTTGCGGATTGCAGAAAACCCTTAACTCCTCTGATTCTGAATCCTTCGCTCTCCTCCCGACACCACAATCTACCTCCCGGAGCTTACTCTGGCCGATATTCCCGAAGGACTCAGAAGCGCCGCTGGCCCTTCAGAATATCATAAGTGGCCATTCCAGAATATCTTGCCAATGGGAGCTCCGAGGTGCGCCGGTGGCTGTCTCTGGAACTATCACGGGCTCACAACTTCCCCAAGTGAAAGACGATTCCTGCCGTGTATTCAATGTTGTTCGCACGGCCCATGACGGGAAAAAACGCAGCACTTTGCGGATTCGGAAGGCCGAAAGCGGGCGACCCGGTAACGTGATCTCGCACGTCAAGGCGGAAGGTAAGCCGCTTCGTAAATTTGCGATCGAGGCCGCCTCCCAGGTTTAAACCGAATTTATTGTTCCCGTTGATTGCCGCCGTGCTCACCGCGGCGAATCCTTGGTTGGTAGCGGTTGTGATTGCCGCGGGCGTAGGTTGGAAACGGTTGAGCTCCGCCCCCCCCGCCCCATAAGGTGTTAGGCCACGGAAGGAGAAAGGCGCGTGAAAGACCGCGCTGATGGTGCCCCGGTAATCGCGCACAGGGTACACTACCCCTTGGTGCGGAAACACATTGGTATTGGTCACCACCAAATTATTTGGTCCGTACGAATACGCCGCCTCAATACTGAGAAGCTTTCCGTAAGGCACCGCCGCGCCCACGTTGACCTTGTACCCCAGGTCATATCGCGAATGATACGTTCTGTCTGCGGATTGAAAATACTGCGCATCAACAAGGGTCGATCCCCCTCCCAGTGCAAATACATCAAGCTGCATATCCTGGAGGAGGTCGCGGGCTTGCGCCCCACTGGCACTCCACAATAAAGCCATCAGCACCATCAACCCTTGCAGCGTCTTATTCTTCACCATGATCGAATGGACCTCCTAGGCATCATGAACCGGGGGGATTTACTCTAGGCGCGAGTGCCGGTTCAACTAAATGGCGGCGGTGTATTCTGTTTTTGTGTTGCACATCACCGTCTCTATATTTTCCATCGAGCTTGCGCGGATTACTCCTTCGCATTGACGCGCGCCGGCCTCACCTTTGAAGCTGCATTCGCCCGACAACTCCCCCGCCGGTCCGGCAGGGTTGATAGGCTCCATGTTTCGATGCCAACCGCCTTTGGGCAGTTGGTTTGACCGACGGACCGGATGGAAATTGACGCAAGCCATCAATCCAAAACCAACCGGGCCAGGTTGTTATCCTTGTACCATCCCTGAACATCCAACTAAGGAGAGACAGTTTACTACGCGCAGAGACCACGGGCCTAGATCGGTGTTGCGAGAACCCAAGGCGGGGGCGCTGCGGCCTGCCTTTTGACGCCTGAACCCAGGGCCGGTATAATTTAAGTCAGGGCTCCTTTGAAAGGGAGGTGTGCATGCCGCTTTACGAATACCAGTGCAAGAAGTGCGGACGACGCATTGAAAAAATCCAGAAATTCTCCGACTCTCCACTGACCACTTGTGAAGAATGTGGAGGAAAACTGGAGCGCCTGCTATCATCATCCTCCATCCAGTTCAAGGGTTCCGGTTGGTACGTCACCGACTACGCGCGTGCATCTTCCTCGGCCGACGCCAATCGTTCGCCAAGCCCTTCCGATGGGGCCGGCGAAAAACCTAAGGAATCCAGCAAGCCCAGCGAACCTGCCAAAACCAGCCCCAAAAAGGACTGAATCCTTTCCGTGCCCGGACACCAGGTCAGAGCTGAAGTGACTTGAGATACTTTCGAAAAGCCCTGCCCAGATCAGGACGTTGCAAGGCTATTTCGACGGTTGCCTGAAGGAATCCCAGCTTGTCACCTGCATCATAGCGCCTTCCCTCGAAGACATAACCATAGACCGGCTCCCTGGCAAGAAGCCGCCGCAGACCGTCCGTGAGCTGAATTTCTCCACCTGCCCCCGGCGTTGTGGCGGAAAGCTCCTTGAAGATGGTGGGAGTCAAGATGTAGCGTCCGATCACCGCCAAATTCGACGGGGCTTCCTCGGGGGAAGGTTTTTCGATCATGTCTTCGATTCTATACAGGCGGCCCTGCCATTCGCGGCCAGATACAGGATGCCCTCGAATGACCCCATAGCTCGCGACAGCCTTGTGGGGAACCCGCTGGATGGCAATGACGCTATACCCGTAGTGCTCGTAGACCTTCAGCATCTGCTTCAGGCAGGGAACCTTATTCACAATGATGTCGTCGGAAAGCACCACCGCAAAGGGTTCATCCCCTACCAGATCGCGCGCGGTCAAGATGGCATCGCCCAAGCCTCGCGGGATTTGCTGCCGAATGTAAGCGAAGCGCAGCATGCCGGAAATTGCTCGTAGCTGGCGGCGCAGTTCCTCTTTCCCACGGCCTGCCAATTCCTGTTCCAGTTCGGCCGAAACGTCAAAATGATTTTCAATGGCCTGCTTGCCGCGTCCCGTGACGAACACCGCCATCGGGATACCTGAAGAAGTCACTTCCTCCGCGGCATACTGCACCAGCGGCTTGTCAACGATCGGCAGCATCTCTTTGGGCTGAGCCTTGGTGGCGGGCAAAAAGCGTGTCCCCAGCCCTGCCACGGGCAATACGGCTTTATGAATCTTCATGATTCCTCGCACTCACTTCTGCTTTGGCTGAGATTGAGCTTCCCGCGCCAGGTTCAGTGTATCCTTTCACTTCCCGCCTCGTCAAAGAGTGCGACGCGACTTTTCAGCTACGGTGGACGGCCCCTGGCGCGCCCGAACCAACTCCCCACTTGTGCTAAGATTCGGTTTGAGGGGATTTGAATGCTGGTATTGGGCATTGAATCAAGCTGTGATGAAACCGCCGCAGCGGTGGTAGCGGATGGAGTGGGAATTCGCGCCAACATCGTAGCCTCGCAGGTGCTGACGCACGAAAAATATGGGGGCGTGGTCCCCGAGCTCGCGTCCCGAGAACACCTGCGCACGATTGAACCCGTCGTCGGGGAGGCATGCCGCCAAGCCCAGGTGACCCTTCGCGACCTCGATGCCATTGCCGTCACCGAAGGTCCCGGTTTGATCGGCTCGCTCCTCGTTGGTTTGGTATACGCCAAGGCGCTGGCTTTTTCCCTCCACAAACCCCTGGTCGGGGTGAACCACCTGGAGGGGCACATCCACTCCGTGTTGCTCGAAAACAAGATGAAGCGGGCGGAGGGAAACCCGGTGGCGGAAGCGCGACTTCCCGCCGTCGTGCTGGTGGTCTCCGGCGGGCACACCACCTTGTTTCGCATCACGGATAACCCCCAGACCTCACCGGTATTTGCCTACTCCCGGCTGGGGCACACGCGTGACGACGCCGCTGGGGAAGCCTTCGACAAAGTCTCGAAGCTCCTGGTCCTGGGATATCCTGGCGGCCCCATCATCGACCGGCTCTCCCCTTTCGGGAATCCCCAAGCAGTGGATTTCGGTCACGTCAAGATGAAAGGGAATCCGCTGGATTTCAGTTTCTCCGGTATCAAGACCGCCATGCTTTACCGCGTGCGTGGCACCCACTTTGCCAGCGAAGCCGAGGAGCGCCGCGCTTGGCGCAAGACCGTAGACCATCCCACCCACGAAGATATTCGTGCCCATTGTTCACAGGAAACTCTCGATCTGGTCGCGAGTTTTCAGAATGCCGTGGTGGAGGATCTGGTCAAACGCACACTCGCCGCCGCGGACGCCTGCCGCTTCGACACCATTTTCGTCGCGGGGGGAGTGGCCTGCAATTCCCTCCTCCGCCAGCGCTTCGCCGAAGCCAGCCAACAGCAGGGCTTCCAAGTTTTTTTCCCATCCCCCGCCCTTTCCACCGACAACGCTGCGATGATTGCCGCCGCCGGTTACTACAAGCTCCAAGCTGGTGAGCGCGCCGGCGTCTCACTGACTGCGCACGCTTCGCTTCCGCTGGGCTTCAAGTAGAGGATCATCCTGGGAGTGCTGTCAAATTTCCTCCCCCGGAAGGCTGAGTTTATCCGAGGGCGCTGAGGGATCCTCACCCATCTCCACAGGTTGCTATTCCCCCATTGACGCGGAGCACCGTGCCCTCTTCCCTTTTCCCTTCTGCTGGTGTATACGATTATCCCACCGCGTCGTGGTAAATGATGCCCTCCAGGCACGCCGCGAACAGCCTGTTGACGCGGTCTCAGAGAGTTGGCGCCAGCGACCCCGCGGGAACTCCTGATAAGGTGAGGCCACGCGCTATGTCGAAGATTGATCGCCGCAGCTTTTTGGCATCTGCCGGGGTCGCTCCTGTTCTGGCCGGCTGGAATCGCGCCCCCGAGCCGCAGCCCATCTACGACGTGCCCGCAGCGATCCACCGATATCGTAAGCTGGACAGTCACAACCACATTTTCGACGAGCCCCGCCAGGTGGTCGCCGCGGCGGACCGGATGGAGATCGAGAAAGTCGCGATCTCCGTCCCCATCACCGATCCCCGCCAAGAGGCCACGCCCGAGGCTTTCCGCGCCTGCAACGATCGCGTGCTCAAGGCAATGAAGGATTTTCCCGGCCGCTTTCTGGGCCAGTGCTTTATCGATCCCCACTACCAGCGTGAATCGCTGGAGGAAATGGAGCGTTGCCTGGACGCCGGCATGATCGGCTTGGGCGAACTGTATACGCAAGTGCGCATCAATGATCCGCAGTATTTCCCCATCATTGAAAAGTGCATTGAGATGAAGGCGCCCCTGATGTGCCACGGTGCGGGTGACCACAAGGATTACCGTGAACCCGACCGTCCGGGCGGATCGCGCGCCGACGATTTTGTGGAGGCTGGCCGCCGCTACCCGGAGGCGATCTTGATTTACGGACACATTGGCGGAGGCGGCGATTGGGAGTTCGTTTGCAAAGCGCTGCGCAGCGCGCCTACTGTCTTTGCCGATACCAGCGGCAGCGTGACCGACGAAGGTATGATCGACTTTGCCGTCAAGTGCTTGGGAGTCCGCCGCCTGCTCTTTGCCACGGATTTGAATTTCGAAACCGGGGTTGGGAAAATCCTGGCGGCGAAGCTTACTGAGGTAGAACGCCACCAGATCTTTTTCGACAACTTTAACGAGATTCTGAGAAAGCGATCCAACCATGCGCATTGATTTCCACCTGAGGTGAGAGCACGGGCTATGTCGAAGATTGACCGCCGCAGCTTTTTGGTATCGGCCGGTGTGGCTCCGGTCCTGGCGAGTTGGAAATCCGCCCCTGGCGCCGAGCGAATCTACGACGTCCCCGCGGCCATCCATCGCTACCGCAAGCTGGATTGCCACAACCATCTCTTCGATGACCCCCGCCGGCTGATCGCTGCGGCGGACCGGCTTGAGATCGAAAAAGTTGCGATCTCCATTCCCATCACCGACCCCCGCCAAGAGGCCACGCCCGACGCTTTCCGCGCCTGCAACGATCGAGTGCTCAAAGCGATGAAGGATTTTCCCGGCCGCTTTTTGGGACAGTGTTTTATTAATCCGCACTACCAGCGTGAATCGCTGGAGGAAATGGAGCGTTGCCTGGACGCCGGCATGATCGGCTTGGGCGAACTGTATACGCAAGTGCGCATTAATGATCCGCAGTATTTCCCCATTATTGAAAAGTGCATTGAGCTGAAGGCGCCTCTACTGAGCCACGAAGGGGAATATCGTAAGGATTTCCGTGACCCCAACCTGCCCGGCGCATCGGCACCCGACGACTTCGTAGAGGCAGGTCGCCGCTACCCGGAGGCGATGCTGATCTTTGCCCACATCGGCGGGGGCGGCGATTGGGAGTACTTCTGCAAGACCTTGCGCAGCGCACCCACCGTCTTTGCCGATACCAGCGGCAGCGTGACCGACGAAGGCATGGTGGACTTTGCCGTCAAGTGCTTGGGAGTCCGCCGTCTGCTCTTTGCCACGGATTTAAATTTCGAAACCGGGGTTGGAAAAATCCTGGCGGCGAAGCTTACTGAGGAAGAGCGCCATCAGGTCTTTTTCGATAACTTTAATGAGATTCTGAGAAAGCGATCCAACCATGCGAATTGATTTCCATACTTATATCGGCCACTGGCCGTTCCGGCAATTACGCGGAAACACGCCGGCCGGCCTGCTTGAGTACATGGGGCGGTTCGGCATCGATCAGGTGGTGGTCTCGAATATCAACGGCGTGTTCTACAAAAACACGCAGCCGGCCAATGAAGAGCTGGCGGAGGCCATCAAACCCTTTCCGGGCCGCTTCATCCCCTATGCGGTTATTAACCCCAGTTATCCGGACTCGGAGTACGACCTCGAAATCTGCCATCGCAAGCTCGGAATGAAGGGCCTGCGGCTATATCCCCAGTATCACGATTACGAGCTGACCGACCCTCGGCTTTCGAAACTGCTGGAGCTGGCGCGCGGCCTGAACCTGCCGGTAGCTTTTTCGCGGTGGCTCGTGGACGAACGGCAACACTCCTGGATGGATATTGGAGGGCAATTGTCGCTGGACAGCCTGGTTCCTATGATTAAGGACAATCCTGGCACGTTTGTCCTGCTGAACGTTGAAGCCGACCTCATTAAAGACGCGAACCTGCAAGCTCTCCACGACGTGGACGTCTATTTCGACACGGTGTATGCCACCGCATGCGTGCCGGGTCAAAGTGGCTACGACGTTCTCCGGCTGATCAAGGAGTTCGGCGCTGACCGGTTCCTGTTCGGCAGCGCGTATCCCTTCCGCGATCCGATCTCAGCCCTCATTCGTCTGGAGGTCATCAATGAGCTGGACCCGGCGGCAAAAGAGGCTATCTGGTCGCGGAACGCCCAGCGGTTGTTAAACCGCCGCTCCGGCTGAGCTCGTAGGTTCAAGGGCTGGCGCTTTATTCCGCTAAACTGGGTGTTCTTTTCAGCCGACTGGAGAGTAGCAAACAGGGTCAATTCTCGGTCAACCTATGCGCATCGGCGTGGATACTGGCGGCACGTTCACGGACTGCGTCGTCTTTGCGGGCGGGCAGGTCAGGATTTTGAAAGTCTTTTCCACTCCCGAGGATGCTTCGAGCGCCATCGTGCAAGGGGTCCTACAATTGGCGGGGGGAGCCGTCACCTCCGCCCGCCGCGCGGGCATAGACCGGCAGGCGCCCGCCGGCAAATCTCAGCCTCCACGCCTCGACCTCATTCATGGGACCACCGTCGGAACCAACAGCTTGCTCGAACGGCGTGGCGCACGTGTAGCGCTGGTCACCACGGCGGGGTTTGAGGATCTTCTCGAAATTGGCCGTCAAGCCCGGCCTCGCCTGTACGACTTGAACGTCCAGCGCGAGCCTGCGTTAGTGCCGCGCGACCGGCGCTTCGGAATAAAGGAACGAATTGTCGCCGATGGCAGGATTATCATCAGACCCTCCGCCCGCGAAATCCGCAGCCTCGAGCGCCGCCTGAAACAGTCAGGCGCGGATTCCGTCGCGGTGTGCTTCCTGTTCTCCTTCGCCAATCCGACTCACGAGCGGCTCGTAGCCGCGCGCCTCAAGCGTCTGGGTCTTCCTATCTGCTTCTCGCACCAAATCCTTCCCGAGTTCCGGGAGTTCGAGCGCATCTCAACGGTAGTCATCAACGCATATCTCGCCCCCCGCATGGGCACGTATCTGTACAATCTGGAAAACCGCCTGGCCGCGCAGTTGCGCGAGCCGGCGATTTCTTCCCGCTACTCGAAAGCCTTCGGTTCACATCCTCCGTTCTCGGAAGCGCGCATTTACGTGATGCAGTCGAACGGAGGAATCTCGACCGCTGCGCGGGCCGCCCAGGAGCCTGTGCGCACTATTCTTTCCGGGCCAGCCGGAGGAGTTGTCGCCTCATTCTGGCTTGCGCAACAGCTTGGAATCGCCCGTGCCATCAGCTTCGATATGGGGGGAACTTCCACGGACGTCTGCCTGCTTGACGGCGCCCCGCGTACGACCAACGAAACCTCGCTGGCCGGCCTACCCGTCGCCGTTCCTGTGCTCGACGTGCATTCGGTGGGCGCCGGGGGCGGCTCCCTGGCGCGGCTGGACGCAGGAGGCGCGTTGCGCGTCGGGCCGGAGAGCGCCGGTGCAAGCCCCGGGCCGATTTGCTATGGCCGCGGCGGCACCGGTCTGACCGTGAGCGACGCCAACTTGCTCCTGGGCCGCCTCGATCCCGAGCATTTTCTGGGCGGAGGTTTTCGCCTCGATGGAGAAGCGGCCGAGCGCGGCTTTCAAGAGTTCCTCGCCGGGAAGGCTCGCCATGCGGGCTTCCGATCGCCGCGCGAACTTGCCAGTGGCATCGTGGCCGTTTCGAACGCCACCATGGAAAAAGCCTTGCGCGTGATTTCCGTCGAGCGTGGCTACGACCCGCGTGACTTTTCGCTCATCTGTTACGGAGGCGCGGGGGGCTTGCACGCCGCCGATTTGGCGCGTACGCTGGGCCTGCCCGCCATCGTCGTCCCGCAAAACCCCGGCGCCTTCTCGGCCTTGGGAATCCTGCTCTCCGACGTGGTTCGAGATGTCGCGCGCTCCGTTCTACTGCCGGTGCCCGCCGGCCACGAATCGAAGCTGCGCCCTCTCGTCTCGAACCTCCAGAAGCGCTTCGCCGAACTCGATCGGCTTGCCCGCTCCGAACTGCGGCGCGAAGGGTTCGAGGTTCGGCGGGCGCGACGAACACGTGGACTCGATTTGCGCTACCAGGGACAGTCCTACGAGCTGGCCGTACCCTTTACAAGGGGCTTTCGCGAGGCCTTCGATCGCTTACACGAGAAAGCCTATGGCTATGCGCATGCGGGGCGGCCGATTGAAATCGTCAACCTCCGCCTCCGCCTGGTGATTCCGACATCCAAGCCGCGGCTGCGGGCGCAGAAAATCACCGCGGCGCATGACGCACGCGCGGCGCTCGAAAAAACCAAACCTGTGTGGTTCAGGTCGAAGGCGTATACCACCGGGGTTTATGCGCGTGAGCGGCTTCGGCCGGGTGCGCGTTTGGTGGGGCCAGCGGTCATCGTAGAGTACAGTTCGACGACGGTTGTCCCGCCGGATTTCACATGCCAGGTTGACGAACACCTGAACCTGGTTCTCTGTTCCCTATGATCCGCGTTGATGCCGCCGAACTCGAAATCTTCAAGAACCTCTTCCACTCCGCCGCGGAGGAGATGGGCGCCGCGCTCCGCCGCTCCGCTTTTTCTCCCAACATCAAAGAGCGCCGTGACTACTCCTGCGCGGTCTTCGACGGGCGGGGACGGGTGGTGGCCATGGGCGATCACATGCCCGTGCATTTAGGGTCCATGCCCATGTCGGTGGCTGCCGCCTTGAACGCTTTCCCACTGGCCCCCGGTGACATCGCCATGCTGAACGACCCCTATGCGGGCGGCACTCACTTGCCGGATATCACCCTGGTCATGCCGGTGTGGGCGGAAAAATCCGGGACACGGGACACGGGACACGGGACACGCTCGGCCGACCACGCACTTGCAGACGCGCATCTAGCCCAGACTCGTCCTTCGAGGTCTGCGGACCTTCCGGGCTCGAAGGGGGGCAGAATCACTCCATCTTTTTACGTCGCCAACCGCGCGCACCACGCTGATGTGGGCGGCGCACAGCCTGCCTCGATGGGCCTCAGCCAGGAAATTTACCAGGAAGGGCTGCGGATTCCCCCCGTCGCCCTGGCGCGAGGCGGAGTGATCCAGCGCGACGTGCTCGCCATCCTCCTCGCCAACGTCCGCACGCCGCAGGAGCGCGAAGGCGATCTGATGGCACAGGTTGCAGCGTGCCGATTAGGAGAGCGCCGCTTGCAAGAGCTGCTGGCAAGATACGGGTCCGCGCGAACTCACTTCCATCTCGACGCCTTGCAGGGCTATTCCACACGCCTGATGCGCGAAGCCCTGGCAAGGATTTCGCCCGGGGTCTACACGGCCGAAGATTATCTTGACGACGATGGCTACAGCTCCCCACCGGTCCGCCTGCACGTGGCCATCAAGATCCGTAAAGGGCGGGCGGTTGTGGATTTCACGGGCTCGTCACCGCAGTGCGCGGGCAGCGTGAATGCGGTCTTCGCCATCACCTACTCGGCAGCGTTTTACGTCTTTCGCTGCCTGCTGGGCGAAGAGGTTCCGGCTTGCGCCGGGTTGATGGACCCCATCGAAGTTCGCGCGCCGGAAGGGAGCGTGGTGAATGCCCGCCCGCCTGCCGCGGTGGCGGCTGGGAACGTTGAGACCTCGCAGCGAATCGTCGATGTCCTGCTGCGCGCCTTGGCACAAGCACTCCCTGACCGAATCCCGGCGGCCAGCTCCGGGACGATGAACAACCTTTCCTTTGGTGGGATGGATCCGCGCACGGGCGAGCCCTTCGCTTACTACGAAACTATTGCCGGCGGCATGGGCGCACGGCCTTCTGCCGATGGCCTGAATGGCGTGCACACGCACATGACGAATTCGCTCAATACGCCCATCGAGGCTTTGGAATCGGCCTACCCTGTGCGGGTGCGCCGCTATTCCCTTCGCAAGGGGTCAGGGGGCGCCGGCCTATTCCACGGCGGCGAGGGCATTGTTCGCGAAATTGAGTTCCTCACGGAGGTTCGCGGCAACATCCTTTCGGACCGCCGCAAGTTCGGGCCCTACGGTCTGGCGGGCGGCCAGCCGGGACGGCCGGGAAAAAATGAACTGACCGTGGGTGGACGAACGCGCCTTTTACCCGGTAAAGTTGCCTTCCGCGCTCCACGGGGGGGCATTTTGAAAATCGAATCACCCGGAGGGGGTGGGTGGGGCAAGAAACGGAGGAACCATGGAACCCATTGATCGGCGCAATTTCATGAAGACCCTGGCCGGAACGGCGGCCGCGGCGGTGGTGGAGGCGCGAGCCGGAGCGGCGCAAGCCTCCGGCCCGGTTTTCCTATCCACTTGGGTATACGGCAAACCGGCGAATGAACGCGCGGCGGAAGTCTTCAAAGGTGGTGGCAGCCTGCTTGACGCGGTCGAAAAAGGCATCAACGTGCCGGAGAATGATCCCGCCGTAACCAGTGTCGGCTATGGCGGGCTGCCCAATGCCCAAGGCGTCGTCGAACTTGATGCCGCCATCATGGATGGCACGCGGCATCGTGCCGGGGCCGTGTGCAGTCTGCGCATGATCAAGAACCCCATCTCGGTGGCGCGCCTGGTGATGGAAAAAACCCGCCACACCACGCTGGCGGGTGAGGGAGCGTTCCAGTTTGCGCTGAAGATGGGGTTCGAACCGCAAACCCTCCTCACGCCCCTGAGCCTCGGAAAATGGCAGGAATGGAAAGCAAATCCCCAGCACAAAACCTTCTGGCTGACCCCGGAAAACCACGACACCATTGGCATGGTCGCCGCCGACGGGAAGGGGCATGTGGTCTCCGGCTGTTCGACTTCCGGCCTCGCCTGGAAAATCCCTGGCCGCGTGGGGGACTCACCGCTGGTGGGTTGCGGAGTTTACGCCGATGACAACGTGGGCGCAGCTTCCGCCACCGGCGATGGCGACCTCATGACCAATTACTGCACGAGCATCTCGATTGTGCACGCCATGGCGCGCGGCGCTTCACCGCAGGAAGCCTGCCTGGAACTGCTGCGCCACATGGTCAAAACGGATTCCCGAAATAAGGACGGCCAGGTTGCGGTCATTGCCATCAACACGCGGGGCGAAATCGGAGTGGCCTGCATGAATGACGGCTTCCACTTGAAATACGCGCTCTGGCAAAACGAGGAAAGCCAGCTTCTCGAATCCGTGAAGCTGATTTAGCCCGGATTCCCGGTCGGGGGCAATTTGGGGTTCTGTCGGACTTGTCGCCTTGCCCGCTTCATGAGGGTGATGGCCCATGAATCGTCCTTGCCTATTTTCGGAAGAACCGCGACGGCCTCCCATCCCGCTTCTCCTTCGGCATTAAGTTCCGAAGTTGCTTGATCCAAATGAAGGCCCAAAACCAGAAATTTATATTCCCACATGGATGTCCCTCCTTAGACCACTCTCTCCCGCCTTCGCTCTCCCATAGTGCCACAAGACCGTCGCGGTCTGCATCCTATTCGGCAAGGCGAGCATCAGAAGCAATGTGGCACCCCGAGGTTCATCCTGGATCCGGCGTCGAGCCGAGCAGGCCATGAAGATAGGCCTGTTGCGCGCCTATCGCGGCGTGGGGGTGAATCCCGACAGGTACCTGAAGCACCTCCGCCGCGCTTATGGTCTGCACGTTACCTCCTTCCGCGAAATGAATTCGGTACCGCTGCCGGTGGTGGATTACCTTGCCGACAAGACCATTCGCGCCGCGATGAAGATGGCGATGTTGGAGGGTGCGGGCGCCGGCTTGGGGGGCATGCTTTTCATTCTGCCCGATGTGGGGTTTCTGGGCGGGATCACATGGCGCATGATCCAGAAGCTCAGCCTGTTGCACGGCTTCGAGTACGCCAGCGAAGACGACATGGCCGATCTGTGGCTGGCGGCGGCAAGCGCCGCGGGCGTGGATATGGGTAAGGACCTGATGCGCAAGCAGGTGATCGAACGGTTTGTACCGCGCCTTATCGAGCGCATCGCGGTCGAAGCCGGCGGCGAGATCGCGGAGAATGGGCTCTGCCGCCTCGTACCGGTGCTGGGATCCGCCATGGGCGGCACGCTCAACTATTACTTCGTGCGCGGATGGGGACGCCGCGCCCAGAGCCATTTTCGCGAGCGTCACATTTTGCTCCGAAGTTCCTTGTTGCCCCCGCCATGCTTGGAAGTCACCGCGCGAGTCACTCACTCGCCGCAATTAACTCTCCCCTCCGCCCATGGAACACCCACCCCTCGCCTGACTAAGCGGGTGGCACAGAGTTAGACGTGTTTCCCGACATTCTCTGAATACCAAGTCCCGTCGGGTTTTTAGTGCCCGGTGCCCTCTGCTGCCGCGGGAGGACCCACTCCGATCCCCTGGGGGGACTCCGAACCCCGAAAACTGCGCCTGGCGGCTCGGCGCCTGAATTCCCTTTCCCCTTCTAATTTCGCGGAAGATCTTCGCATATGGTGATCCAGCGCCAGGACGTAAGCGAAAATCGGGGCGCTCAGCAACCACGCCGCCGAGTAGTAAGCGAAAGTGGATTCGGTGAAGGAGGAGAAAGTGACAAACAGCAGGACCCCGGGGATCTCGGGAGGAACCAAAGACTTGTCGCGGGGTTGCCGAATCAGGAAGTATTTTATGGTGAGCCACCACACGGCGAGAAGTGCGAGGATAAGCGCTCCCCCCCCCAGCACCCCCGACTGCACCAAGGCGTGGAGGAAGGCGTTGTGCATGTGTTGGCCCTCCAAATAAAACCGGTCCGCCTGAAAACCAAAGCCCCACCACGGAGACCTGAGAAAAAGTTTCCACCCTTCTTCCCAGGTTCTGGTGCGTCCGGTCATCGTGACGTCTAGTCGCCCTGTCCGCGTCAAGTAAAGGAAGAACCATCCGTAAAACCCCTCAATACCCAGCAAAACGGCGGCGGCGGCGCCCCCGATCAAGAAAAACGTGCGCCGGGCTTTTTGCACAAACATCACCAGAAAGGCGCTGGCCACAAAAGACGCGACTTCCGTGCGCCCATTGGCGATCAAGAGGGAATAGAATGAGGCGCCAAATATCACGGCCCAGAAAAGCCGCACGAGGCGATTACCCTCCCATACCCTGGCGAGCGCCACGATGCCAGAAATGGCGGCGTACCTTGCAAAGCCCGTGTTCCGCGAAGCCATCCCAAGGATCTCACCCGTAGCCTGGTGGGCGCCGATTAGCCCTCGCGGGGCTTCGTAACCCGACAAGGCGCCGCGGCCCAAACCGGGTATGACCCCCAGGAGGCCCAAGGTGAGTACGACACCCACGATCCAGGTGAAGGTCAGTACGTGCCGGAGATCAGAAAGGGGGTTGGGGACAAGGACAATCGCCAGCAAAACGATGACGATCGACAGATACATGCAGCCAAAGTAAGTTGCATCGGACACGTCGATTGACACAAACACAGAAGAAGCCAATCCCACGATGGCATAAAACATCACCCATCCAAGCGCCCCGCCAATCCAGGACTTCACATGCCTGAATCGGACGAGAATAAGAATGAGGGCAACCCACGCGCCCATTATGGGTACGTAAGCCCTAAGGCCCTGGATCAAGTCTATGGTGTTCGCCGGAAAACGCGGGTCGAACAAGTTGACGGGAAATGCGTAGTACCCTGCCCAGAGCGCAGCCCACAACCCGATGCCGATCAGGGCATTCCTACTGAATCGTTTCCGCTTGGCCGGAGCAAACGGACTCACAGGGACCGGCCTGCCGGCCCTCTGATTCCGGCGTAGAGGTCTGGCCAAATCTACACCCATTTAAGCCTCGTGGGAGGGTACTCCCAATACTTCCTCATAAATTTTCAGGAGCCGTTCCCCCAAGTGATCCCAATTGTAAATCTGTTGCGCTCTCCTCCGGGCGGCCTGACCCATCTTCAGGCAAAGTTCACGGTCCCCGTACAAACGTTCCAAGGCTTGAGCCATAAGCCCAATAGTCTCATCGGGCGAATGAGGAGGAATCTTAATGCCGCAATCCTCCGTGACGTGCAAGCCGGGACCCGCAAGATCCAAACAGACCACGGGCTTGCCGGCTGCCATGGCTTCGACCACCACCGCGCCGCCCCCGTCACGGAGACTTGGAAACAAGAACATGTCGCACTGCCGCATCAAGGCGAGTAACTCTGGGCGGGGCGTCCACCTTTCTAATTGGACTTGTTTTTCCAGCCCCAGATCTCGAATTAGACTCTCCAGCCGGGGGCGCTCAGGGCCATCGCCAACAATGGTAAATTTTACATCGGCGTGGTGCTTGGCAAACGGCTCAAACGCCCGGATGGCTAACGCATACCCCTTAAGACTTAGCAACTTACCCGCTGAAAGTACTTGGAAAGCCGCGTCGGATACCCCCTGCCGGTCCTTCCCTGGGGCGGTGACTGAGCTCCGGTCTCCATTCGCCCCGCTGAAAATCAGTAAATCTTCCGCGGAGATGCCATTGACAGGGAACAATTGTACCTTACTCTTGAGGCGCGGGGAGACAGCTTCTGCCGCTTCCCGGTTGCAGACCAGGATAACCCGCGCACGACGCTGGCCCAGGACAAATATGGGATCATGTCTTAATACCCATTGTCCGAAGCTCCGAAATCTCTCCCAGAGGCGCGCCCGGAAGGGATACTCGCGCCGAAAGGCAAGCGGCGTGCGGTGCGCCCCTCCCCCGGGCCCGCGAAGGTAGGGAACCGGCAGCAGTGCTCCCATGTAGCTTGCCATCCAATCATTGGCATAAGTCACATGATGGAATACATCAAAGCCCAATTGACGGTGGAGCCGGCGCGCCACGAAATAAGCGCGCATCTGCCACAAGTAGGCATAAAATTGGATCCCCCCCTGCACCGATTTCAAGCGCTCCATCAGCCCAGGGAGCGCGAGATAGTAGAAGTGGAGATGGGGAGAGGGGGTCTCGCGGAGCCCTTGCTCGATGGCATCCCGGTGGTGAGAATGGGTCAGCACCCATACGTCATGGAATCTTGCCAATTGTTGAACAACATTCCACCCCAGGATGAGTTCCCCACCGCCAAACTTCTCCGCAGCCCCGCCGGGCGCGCAAGCAAATGCCGATGTCAATACTTTAAGTCTTTTCATGTAATGCCATAGCTTCCGTTCCGTGCGTGGCCACTGAAACCAATCCAACAATATTTCCCCAGGCGCGTTGGAAATAAGCCCCCTCAAATTTCGTAAGGCCCAGAAAAGTGCTGATCATAGCCCGAATGGAAAGTGCCACACAGCAGAGGGCGGGGGAAAGTTCCGCGTGCTTCCTGACAAAGTAGAGACGGTTTGTGACCTCCCTTTTTCCAAAGACAAACGGGTTGATTCGCCCAACAGAGGAGGGATAATGGTGAAAGCGGGCGCTCGCCACGACCGCCAATCTGAACCTCTTTGAAAGTGTGTAACTGAAATCCAGATCCTCTAAGTAGCTGTATCCACCGAACCACTCGTCAAAACAGTATTCTTCCAGAATTCGCCGCCGATAGACCACCGCACCGCTCGGCAGCCACTGCACATACCGGGTCTCACTGGCCATACCCAAGACGGTTTGAAAGCCGGAGCGCATCACCAAGCCACCTCGGGAATCATAGAGACCCAGCCGCGAGACGAGGGGTAGCGATTTCAAGTTCGAGGCGAAAAGGGGGGGCTGGTTCATCCAATTGCAGCTTGCTCCCCCCACATCCTCAGGTGCAGTTTTCCAGAAATTGAGCATCGCCTCAATGGCCGGAGGCTCGACAACAATGTCATCGTCCATGAAGGCGATGAGGTTGATCTCCGCATCTGCACACTGAAAGCCGCGATTCCTTTTCGCGGAAGCTGACCCTCGCGGGAAAGTAGTCACACGGATGTTGAGATGAGGAAACATGCGCGCCAGAGCATTTCCTTCTCCGTTTTCGTCGACGATGACAACCTGGTCTGGGGGGCGAGATTGCTCGGCAAGGCTCCCAAGCATTCGCCTGAGATCATCCCGCCGGCCAATTGTGGGGACAATGATTGCGATTTTGTCCGCGGGAATAGGCATTTCTTTGCTTCTCCACCTGCAATGCGAAGGGTCTGCCCCGCCCCACGTTTTCGCATTTTCCTCCACGCTCGGGGAAACTACATTCACAATCTACGGGAGCCAAGCACATATCCCGATAACACTTAAATGCGAAAAACGGAGGCTAGGGAGAGTCTGTGTTACTTGCAGACTGCCGGGCCAACCAAGGCAATGGCGGTCTATCTTGCACCCTATATTATAAAACGGCTCATGAGGATTAACCAGACCGCCGATATACCTTCTGAAAATTTAATGTGGAGGTTTCTTATGTCTGGGAAGTTATTTTTGATCATTGCTCTGCTGGCTACTCCTATCTGCATCCATGCACAGGATCCCCGCTCAATTTCACGGATTGATCGTTCCATACGGACCCCAAGAAGGGACACAACGAGCATGAACGCCACGACCACGGGGCCATACGACACAACCTATTTGCGCCTTGACGGGACGAACTCGGGCTCACTCATGGCCATAGGGCAGGTGAAATACGCAGCCGCATATTCGGGCGCTAACTTCGGGGCGCAGGTCTCTGCGGCCATCGCTGCCCTCGGCCAAAATCCGGGGACCGTAGATGCCACGTCGCTGACCGGCAGCCAGTCGATGTCTGCCACGATCACCGTTCCCAACGGTGTGACCGTGTTGCTGGGGTCCGGATTGACGTTGACGTCTTCCGTATGCCCGGTCTTTTACTTGCAGGATGCCAGCAACGTGCTGGGCGCCGGGGCGTGGGAAAATAGCGGAGTCGGAACCTACATCACAACCAACTCGCCAAACTGCAACGCCATCCACACCGGCATTTTCTCCAGAGTCGAGCGGCTCACCATCGACAACACAGCCCTGACCAACTCCAACTCGAGTGGAATTTATAGTTCCGGTGGGGGCGATAACAATGTCCGGTTTGTAAGAATCGTCAACTTCTCCACGGCCGTCAACGTCCCACAGGATTACTATGATGTTTTCGAAGGAATTCAGGCGGTGACTTGCAATTACGGCGGGTATTTCGGTGGCCCTTCAACTTCTAACATATGGATTTTGGGTAACGTGCAGTGCGGCGCTGCACAGATCTCAGGTTTCTATCTCGGAGGTAGCGGTATCACCCTTATAAATCCTGACGTTGAGAATTCAGGCGGATCATTTGGGATCGGTTACGACATAGCGGGAGCCAGCAACACACTGATAGCCCCATATTTCGAGAACGTCGTTACGGGTATCCAACTTGAGGCGGGGGCTGTTCAGAACTATATTGAGGGGGGAACGAATGGAGGGGTTGGTTCGGCCTTCGTCCCGGCTGCGGGCGCAGACCCCACTCAAAACTCTATCAATGTTTCGGGCGCGGGTGGTCACGACGGGATGTTGTTTCCACAGAGTTCAGTTACCACCGCAACTGTGCTCGACTTCGATGACTCTGTCGGGAACAGTTTGCTGAGGTTCCAACATGACACCGATCCGGTCACGGGGCTCTGCCTTGTGTGGGGGCCGCAAGCTCCTTCTCCTCCTTACACCCCGGGCAGGCTTGCCCCGTTGAACGTCGGACGCCTATCTGCCGCCCAGATCTATGGCGGGGTCCAGATTTACCAGCAAGTTTCTGGCCAGGTGATAATGGATCTGACCCAAGGGGAAATGCAGCAGTTTCAGCTGAATGGCAACGTAACCCTGTTTTCTTTTGCGAACCCGATGAATGGCGAGCGTGCTACCGTTGAAGTCTTTCAGTGTTATCCCGGAAATAACTCATGGCAATGGGCGGGCAATATCCGGGGAGGAATGGCCATCAATACTGGGTCCGGCAGGACCAGCGTCCAGAGTTTCCAGTATGACGGCACGAACTGGGTAGCAATTTCACCGGGGTTCTCGTTTTGAGAAAGAGGGCAATAATGTACATGACAGTTCCGCATGAATTCCACAGGTAAGCTCGGAGCACAGATCGGAGAATTTCAACTTATGGCCGCAGGATACAAGTCAGGAGACAAGTGCGAGCATTCGGGCATATACCGCGGTGAACCCGCTACTACCACATCACAAGCCGTGAGGTTAAGGTAGTTTATGGAGGAGAGGGTTTGAGACGTGTCGTGGGGACGAACATCATCCTGAGTCCACTCTGGTGAGGGCTGCAACCCACGTATGCAGCCACGGCCCCTTTAAGTACGAGCATTCGAATTAGCCTTCAAGTCTGGAGGCTCCCTCGACGTGTTGACAGAGACGAAGCATTCTTCAGACTCTTCTTTGCAAATCGGGATTAAAGCCGGCTGCCATCAACCTGTTCACTCAGAAAGCGAATTGCCAGATCGCGCTCATCTGTTGACATTTCGGTGTACATCAGGCACACTCCCCTGCTACTGTGCGGATCACGCTCAAGAGTTTTGAGAGGCCTCGCTTCCGGGTGAGGCTTGCTCTTTTCATAGCATTTAATTCATCTAGAAAATTGGCTGGTACATTATGACTGGATATGAAGAAGCCGAAAAGGTTATGAAGCAAAATTATCTCCTAGTCCAAGCAGATGAAAGCAACGAGACGTTGATTCCCGTTAATGTCGCAATGTACCTTATGACGAAATTAATCCTTCGCCTTGCTCAATCTCTTGAAAACGACCGGGTCACAAGCCTCTCCCCGCAACTGACCGCATCCTCGCGAAAATAAAAAGTGATCTATGGTAGTCGTGTGAGCTGCCCCCCGAAAACTATAGGGGCAAGTGGAAGTGTGTGAATTCCCGCGTCCCCAAGCAGGTTAAGACATGCCATTAATCACAGTGACATGATTCTGCTGAGAGATTTTTCAACTATCATCAATGAGTTACAGGCCTTAACAAGCCGCTAAGTTGTTAATTCGGCATGCCGCAAAATCTGCCTGCGCTACAGCAGCATGTAAAGATACGTCGGTAATGGATATTCAATTGCAGAACCTTGCTGGGACTGCGTTTTATCGATCAGTCACCGTACTAATTAATACCGAATATATTTAAATTATCAACGATGTGGTTCCGAAGGGATAGTGCAGGCTCGGTGACCCAAATTTTACCTTCAGATAAGTTCGCGTAAGGATTAGCCACCTGCCTCCCTTTTCACTGCAAGATGGCTATGGTTTACTCCTCCCAAATGGGGTAAGTCTATGATAACGGTTCACCGACAGCTGAACAATACACCGTTCCTACTCGGAACTGTCTTCAACCAGTATCGGCTTGAGGAATTGTTAGGGCAGGGCAGTTCCGGAATTGTTTATCGCGCGAAGGATCTGCGCCTGCTGCGGCAGGTGGCGCTAAAGATCTTAAGGCCAGACGTGCAAGAAAATCAGGCGGCCTGGGGGACATTGCTACGTGAAGCGCGCGCCATCTCGCGTTTGAATCATGCGTACTGTTGCACGATTTATGAGGTGGCGGAGGACCACGAACTGTTCTATATTGCGATGGAATACGTGGCGGGCCACCGCTTAAAAGACTTGATCCCCAGCGGCGGTTTAGCCAAGGAACAGATGTTGGCTTACGGCGCACAGATTACCGCTGCCCTGGCTCATGCTCATGAACATGGGGTGATTCATGGCGATGTGAAAAGTTCTAATGTGCTTATTAACTTAAGTGGTGATATTAAGATGATAGACTTTGGACTCGCGCTGCGTAGGCGGCAACAGCAAATTGAGAAGGCGGATGCGTCCTCATTATCCTATCACGACGTCGGGCGAACTGGTGGCACGCTGGCCTATTCGGCGCCAGAAATTCTTCGGGGGGAGCAGGCCAACGTTCAAAGTGATATATGGGCGCTCGGCACTTTGCTCTACGAAATGGCCACAGGCAAGTTTCCTTTCACGGGACGAACGTGCTTTGAAATCAGCATGGCAATCATGGTCGAAGACCCCCAACCGTTTTCGCGGCAGACTGATCCCCGCCTCTGGGGCATCGTTCATCGCTGTCTGCAAAAGGATTGCGCTCATCGCTACGCCGCTGCCCAGGAGGTTCATAACGATCTCGAGAGAATCCTGCACGCCCCCTCTCCGACGCCGGTCAAAAGGTTTGCCCACTTTTGGTCGGCGGCTGGCCACAGCTGATTATGGGAGCCCCAAGGAGGCTTACGGTCAGGGCGCTACAGCCGTGGATAGTGCCTTGCGTTCGCTGTTTGCTGGGGGAAATTGCACTCCTCGGGCGGCGGCCAGGTCGGACTCCAACATCATTCTCACGAGCTGTTTGAAATCCACGGTGGGTTGCCAGCCCAGCTCCTGACGCGCCAAGCGCACGTCCGCGCGCAGGTCATGGATCTCTCCGGTTCGCAGGAATTGTGGGCTGACCTCCACCCATTCTTCGATCGAGTGCGGGACGCACGCGCCTCCATTGAGCTCACCCATCGCGGCCATAACCTCCACCAGAAAATCGGAGACGCTGTGCGAGACCCCCGTGCCAATGACATACTCCTTGGGGCTCGGTTGCTGCAACATACCGTGCATGGCCTTAATATAGTCACCCGCGAATCCCCAGTCGCGCCGCGCCTGCAGATTTCCCAACTGGAGCTTGGTACGATCACCCAACAGCCAGCGCGCCGCCGCCCGCGTGATCTTACGCGTCACCATTTCGGGCCCCCGCCGCGGCGATTCATGGTTGAAAAGAATGCCGCCCACTGCGAACAGGCCGCGTTGCTGGTAGGCTTCCGTCAGCCGATGGGCCGCCAGCTTCGAAATTCCATACGGGGAGGTTGGCCGGAGCGGCGTCTGCTTGTCGCAAAGCCCGTCACAATTGCCCACCATTTCAGAGCTGGAGGCCTGGTAAACCCGCGTATCTCGCTTCGTCCGTTCCACGATTTGCAGCAGGCGGGCCAATCCACCGACGTTGATGTCAAAGGTCTCCGCGGGAACTTCCCAACTGGTGGGAACAAATACCTGACCCGCCAGATTGTAAACCTCGTCGGGCCAAGCCTTTTGAAAGGCTACTGCGAGCGATTCGGCGTCGCGCAAGTCGCCGTAAACCAACTCGATGCGGGGGAGGATAGGCTGTAACCAACGCGTGGATGCAGGCTCGCGGCGCACCAAACCCCACACCTGATAGCCACGCTCAAGTAAGTACTCAGCCAGATAACTTCCGTCCTGCCCTGAAATCCCCGTGATTAATGCCGATTTCATGGTTGAGAAACCCTCAACATCAATGGATTACAACCTTGGCTTTAGACCTCTGTCCAGTTTCCCAGCCGCCTCCGCAATACTAAGGAGAGAAGAATACCATCTATTTTACCATAAATGCGCGAACGTCCTCAAACCGGCCGGCTCTTAGTAGTGGTGTCACTTGCTGTGGCACGGCCCTCGTGGCCGTGACCGTTCACGGGCGGGACGCCCGTGCCACCGATTTTTCGGACAATGTGCCTGCCTTGTCGAAAGATTTAATAATTCCCCCCAATCGGACGCCCTAACTTCAGTTATTTTTCTTCCAGTAACCCACACGATATATGTTAAGCTGAGAGCAGGGGGCTAGGGACTGGGAACTAGGAGAAGAACCTCTGCGCCGCTGCTCATGCAGAGGATGGAGGATTCCAACCTGCGCCAATTATGGCGGATCACATGCACCTTGATCAAAGTCAGAAAAGGGGATCTGACCCAAAAAGATGTTAAAAATGAAGGTCGATCCGACTATGTGTATGAAAACAAAGGCAAGCATGAAAAAATGACCGACGATTTACCGGGCTTTTTCACGAAAATGCGCGGATTTCGCGAAAAAAGTCACTAATCCAGCCGACCTTTTGCCGAAAAGACGCACGTTGCGCGCTATTCGCGCGGAAATCAGAAGGCCGCTGAGGGAAAGACTATGTCACATAGCAGAGTGCCGGCTTATCAAGAAAGGCAGGAAGCCCATGGCAAAGACAGCGGCTTGTTGCAGAGGGAGACGCACGCCTTGCTGAAACTGTGGAAGGCTGGTCGGGGCGCGCGGATTCGAACCGCGGACCTCTTGCGCCCAAGGCAAGCGCGCTACAAGGCTGCGCCACGCCCCGAATGGCTCCCCAAGACTATTCTGCCAAGCCTCACGCTTCGTGTCCAGCCCGTTGCAGGGGCCGAGGTAGCGCAGTTTGCTGTAGCGGCGGTCTCTGGCCTCCGGAATTTATTGAATCGAAGAGTCGGCGATCATAGACCGCCGATGACTCGACTAGCCTCGGCGTTGCTGGTCATGATGTTGGGGGTGGCCTGCGGTGGGGGCGGGGGAGCCGGGGTGATGCCCCTCACTTCGCACGCCGCCGCCCTGCCCGCGGTGCAGGTTTCGCCCGCCAGCCTGTCGTTCGGGAATCAGGTGGTGGGTACGACCAGTGCCCCGCAGACCGTGACCTTGCAGGATCAAGGGACTATGGCCTTTGACATTACCGGGGTCACCACCACCGGGGACTTTTCGAAAACCGGCAACTGCTTGGCCGCCTTGGGACCCAACTCGAGTTGTACCTTTCAGGTGAGGTTCACGCCCAGCACCACGGGAGCACTTGCCGGAACGTTATCGATCAGCACCTCGGCCGCGGCCACGCCGCAGGTGGTCAGCTTGACGGGGACGGGGACCCAACCGGTCGTGCAACTATCCAGTCCCAGCCTCACTTTCGCGGCCCAGAATACACATAGCACCAGTGCGGCAAAGGCGGTGACGCTCACTGTCGGTGGCAATGCTCCCCTGAGTATTTCCAGCATCGCGGCGAGTGGGGACTTTGCCGAGACGAACAACTGTCGGTCGAGTGTAGGGGAAGGGGCCAGTTGCATGATCAGCGTGACGTTCACCCCGACCACAGTGGGTACTCTTACGGGGGGCTTGACGATCAGCGATGACGCTCCGGGCAGCCCGCAGACGGTTAGTCTCTCCGGCCAGGGGTTCCAGGGGTTGACGGTCACTCCGCGTCAGTTTGCTTTGACCTTAGGTCAAACGCTGCAATACCAAGTCACGCTGGTCAGTGGAGTCAGCGGCGCGGTGAACTGGACCGTGGACGGCAATCCGGGAGGGAACTCCAGCGTAGGGACGATTTCACCGTCGGGCCTCTATACCGCTCCTGCCAGCGTCGGACAACATACGATTGTGGCGACCTTGGCCAATAATTCCGCCTATTTCGATACCGCCCAGGTGTATATCACCACCTTGACGAGCGGTGGAATTTTTACCCAGCGCTACGACAACACCAGGGTCGGGGTGAATAGTCACGAAACCGTCCTGACTCCCGCCAACGTGAATCAAAATCAATTCGGGAAATTGCTCACCTTGCCTGTGGATGGGATGGTCTATGCGCAACCCTTGTACATGCAGGGCGTAACAATTCCTGGTCAAGGCGTTCACAACGTCGTGTTCGCGGCGACGGAACACGATAGCGTCTTTGCTTTCGACGCCGACGGCCAATCCACCACGCCCTTGTGGTCCGTCAGCTTCTTGAATGCCGCGGCCGGGGTCACGACGGCCCCCTGGCCAGTTTTGGGGAGCAGCGACCTTAATCTCGAGGTCGGGATAACCTCTACCCCGGTCATTGACCCGGCGAGTGGCACGATCTACGTTACCGCCAAGACGAAGGAAGCGCAGGACCCCTCTTGCACTTCGAACTGCGCGTACAGCTATTTCTATCGCCTGCACGCGCTGGACATTACCTCCGGGGCGGAAAAATTCGGGGGCCCGGTGGTTATCTCCCCCAGTGTTCCCGGCCAAGGGTATGACAATGTCAACGGCACCGTGACCTTTAACGCGTTGCGGCAATTGCAGCGGCCCGGCCTGTTATTACTCAACGGGGTGATCTACTTTGGATTCGCCTCCATTGATGATATTGACCCCTACCATGGCTGGCTATTGGCTTACGACGCCACGAACCTCCAGCAGGTTGCCGTCCTCAACATCACGCCCAACGGGGAGAGGGGTGGCATCTGGCAGGCAGGCGGGGGCATTAGCGTGGATGCCGCCGGGAATATGTATGTGGTCACTGGCAATGGGACGTTCGATTACAATGCCACTACCAATACCGCGGGGCCCGATTACGGCGACAGCGTTCTCAAGCTCACCATGCAGTCCGGCCAGTTCCAAGTCCTGGATTACTTTACTCCGGCTAATCAGGCTATCCTGGCGGCACAAGATCTCGACCTGGGTTCGGACCCTGCTCTGGTTCTGCCTGACCAAGCCGGCACCTACCCGCATCTGTTGGCCATCGCCGGCAAGGACAGCCGCCTGGTGATCCTCAACCGGGATAACCTGGGCCAGTACCGAGCCAATGACAGCGGCGCAGTGCAGATATTGGATGGGGCCTTCACTTCCGGTCTCTTCGCGGGTGGGACCTACTGGAACGGGTATCTTTACTTCCAGGCAAGTAACGATTACCTGAAACAGTTCACGCTTGAAAATGGTGCGGCCCACCTTACATCGACTTCCCCCGCCCACATCGGAATACCCAACCCCCCACCCGAGGTCTCGGCGAATGGGACAAGCAACGCCATTTTGTGGCTGGTGCAGACCGACGGGTACGGAAGTGGTGGGCCGGCCGTTTTGCATGCTTTCGATGCCACCAACGTTGCCACCGAACTTTACAACACGGGGCAGGCGCCGAATCTGCGCGATATGGCCGGCCCGGCGGTGAAATTCGTGGCCCCAACCGTCGCGAATGGGAAAGTATTCGTTGCCGCCAGTGGGGAAGTGGATGTGTACGGCCTGTTGCCTTGAGCGGGTACGAATAACCCTGAAGACCAAGAAGCAGGACGCGTGGTGAGAAATCCGGTTTATGGCTACCGCGAGCGATTCGGCGTCGCGCAAGTCGCCGTAAACCAACTCGATGCGGGGGAGGATAGGCTGTAACCAACGCGTGGATGCAGGCTCGCGGCGCACCAAACCCCACACCTGATAGCCACGCTCAAGTAAGTACTCAGCCAGATAACTTCCGTCCTGCCCTGAAATCCCCGTGATCAATGCCGATTTCATGGTCGAGATACCCTCGCTCGATATTCCAGATTCAAAAAGGCGGCCACGTGGCAATTCAAAGCTGGCGCTCGGGTAAAGGTCCGCTTCCCCCTAAAACTCGGATTGCTACCTGCGCGCCTCGACGTAGATGCTTTCCTCCGCGCGCTCATGAAGATTAAGCGGTCCAGGGTCAGGAATCATCGTCTCCCCGGGCGCCATTTCTCTTGCATCTACAAACCGAGATCTCTCGAGGAGCCGGATTAACGAACGCACCTGGGTTTTCCGTGGCAAAGATATTGTCGATGCCTGGCTGAAGTTTGGCGACACGTGAACGCTGACGGTGAGCCGATTGCAGATTCCCCCGATTCTGGCGCGCTGCCTGGTAACCACCAACGTCATGGCGAGCCGGCACAGTGGCAGGTTGCCGGGCAACGCGGCCGCCCTCAGCGTCCACGGGCGAGCGCTGAAGGGCGGTCCCCGAAGCTAACGAACTAAAATGAACTTGCCAATAGAGCCTCGCGGGGATAAAAGGATCTAGTCCCGGACGGTTTTCGTTGACCGGTTGGTCATCACCGAGGCACCGGGTTTACGAGCTAAATGGACCGCCTGGGCACGAGTTTCCCTCCAAGGGTATGGATATATGCGAACAGATCCTTACGAATTTCTTCTGAATCGGATCTTGGTCGGGGAGTTCAATCCTGGGATGGTCCTCGTCGAGCAGGATCTCGCCAGGCAATTGGGCACAAGCCGGACGCCAGTTCGCGAGGCCTTGTTGCGCCTGAAACTCGAGGGACTAGTGAAAATCATTCCTCGAGGAGGCATCTTTGTTGCCGAAGCTTCTGTCCGATTAATTCGGGAAGTCACGGAAGTACGGCTCATCTTGGAAGAGTCCCTTGCTCATCTTGTGGCAGAGCGACGAGCCGATCAATGGCTGAAAAAATTCCAAGGGTGGTTGCGAGAAACAGAATCTGTTTGGGATAAGCTATCTCCGCGGGAGTGGATGACGAAAGATTTTGAGTTTCATCGTTTATTGGATGAAGCGGCCCGCAACGAAGTCCTATCCAATCACCTTTGGTTGCTCCGCCGCCAAGCGGTGCTCTTTTGGGCGCAGACAACACAGGGGCGGGCCTCTCTGAAGGGCATCATCTTGGATTTCAAGGGCGTGCTCAAGGGATCCATGGAGAAAGATGGCAAAATTTGTGCCCAGGCCCTACGTCGCCACGTCCTCGATCATGTGGAGCGTATACGAAAATACTTAGAGGCCGGTAGCTTCCCGCAAGGCATATAAGGACTGCAAGCGAGGTAAATCTACAGATAAATTTCAATCGGCTTCTCCCATAACGTGCCAGGGTAAATGAAAAAGCTGGCGCCCAAAGCAAAGGACAAGGGCTGCTCGGATGTCAGAACTGCTGAAATTTGCCGCTGCGCTCCCCCTTTGTCGTGCCCATCTCTTCGACCATGCTCACATTGTTGCGGTCTCCCATAACGACGCCGGCAAGGACTTGTTCTTGCTGCGTCGTGACAGAACGCGGCCCCGAAGCTTTGGGGATGGGGTCACTTCTGCGCGCTCAAAATCTTCCACATGGTGCCTGCGAAGATCTTGTCCTGCGCGGCCTGGGAGACACCGCAGGCGTCCAACATTTTGTGATACCGTTCCAGTTCCCGGTCAAACTCCTCGAGTTCGCCGTTGAAGACGTCGGAGCCGAAGACCAACCGTTCGAAGGCATCCGGCTGACCGGGCGGCGAGTGGGGGCTGACCACACCCGACCACCAGAAGATAGTCTTCCAGAAGGTGGGATCGCTCTCCTTCTTGATGAGCGAGGAGCCCGACAGGTCGAAATAGACGTTGGGGTTCCAGCGCGCGATTTCCGCCGCCCAAGCGTAGTCGGGATTTCCCATGTGGGCGCCAATGATGGTCAACTGGGGGAAGCGCCGGGCGATGGCGTCAAGCAGCGTGGGCCGCATGCGATCCACGCTGTCGTCAGCAGGAATCTCCGGTTGCGTCCGGTTGATTATACCGGTGTGAAAAAGAAGGATCATCCCATATTTCTCAGCCCGCTCATAGATCGGCCAGTAAATACGGTCATCGTAATTCTTGAGGGGCGAGTATATTTCTCCCAAGCCGCGGAAACCGGCGTCGTGAAAGACGTCCACCAGTTTTACGGCAACGGGATCATCGAGCCGGAACTCTCCCATTCCCATCAATCGATGGGGGTGCGTGGCGATAAAATGTTTTGTACTCTCCAGGTCTTTGGGCTGCGTCAAGAGGAGCGCCATTCCATCCACGGAATCGAGCTTGGCGACGAGTTTTTCCAGGAAGACGGGATCACCATTGTTGTGCAGGTGCACGTCGATAATACGCGGCGGCATGGCCTGCGCTCGCAACGAACCGGGGTTGGCCAGGAAAATCATCAGGACAAGTGAGAAGCAATACCGTAGATTCATGGGACACCTTTTAATTCGGAAAGATCCTTGGGAATGGCGGTAGGGCGGCGGCCTCCACCGCCCACGGGCCGACACGGACGTGGTCGTTGGCTCCCGGCACTCGACTGAAAGGAGGTAGGCCAGATGCCGCCAGGGCGATCCGCCCGAAGCTTGCCGGATAAATGTGCGGCGACTTGGGATAAACTCCTTCAGCTATGGTCTTACAGCATGAGAACTTAATGCCCTTTCTCTAAGTTGTCAACAGGGCCGCTAGGGAATCTTTCCCGATCAGGAAGCTGCAGAGGTTGGTCGAACGTTATGGGGACGATCTCGCTCAAAAAAAGTCCTTGACTTACTGATATACTTAATATATACCAAGCGGGATTAGTTCCGCCTGCTCGGTAGGACAAAGGAGGTGATCCATCGTCGGCATGGGGTGAGTGCCAGAAGCCACCGATGTCGAGGAGGGGCAGGGGGCGATGAATTTGTTTGTGCCTCGAAGCGCGTCTCCGTCGGAGGCGGCAAAAACCCGTCTGAATGTTTCATCACGGTTTTCGGTTTGAGTGACAGGTCTGGCCTTTTGGTAGCCCAACGGCACTTACCCATGAAACAGCCGGTTCCAGACAGGCACGACATTATCAGTGAACTTGAACGATTATCTATAAGCTAAAGACAGACAAGTACACTGACGAGCACTGAGTTTATCTAACTATTTCCCGGCCATCCTTGGTCGCCTAGCGTCAAGCATCGGGTCTATTACGATCTCAAGGAGAGTGACTTATGGAGCATGAATCCCAGTGGTTTGAGAAGGCGCACGAGTGTTTATCTCCGGCAGGCGCCGTGGGTAAAGCGGGCCTCCTCATGCTGACCGTTATTTTGTTCTTGCCGGTCATGGGTTGGGCGCAGGATCAAGCCACGATCGTTGGCATCGTGACCGACTCGTCGGGGGCAGTCTTGCCGGGCGCGAAGATCGTGGTTTCAAATCCCGATAAGGGTTTTGTTCGCGATCTCGTTACGAATTCAGCGGGAGAATACACGGCCGCGAAGATCCCCTCCGGCAACTATATCGTCACTGTCGAGGCCACGGGTTTCCAGAAGTTGGTGCGCACGGGGATCAGGCTTGATGTCGACCAGACTCTCCGGTTAGACATGCAGCTCACGCTCGGTCAGGTGACGCAGCAAATCACCGTCTCTGGGAACGTCACGAAAGTGGAAACGGAGAGTGGAACCGTTTCCGACGTGGTGACGGGAAATCAGATCATCAGCCTGGACCTGAGCGGACGCCAATTTCAGCAGCTTAGCTTGCTGACTCCCGGGACAAGCGTTGATAATGATGCAGACTTTTCGCACCTCGGCCACGGCTACAGAGCCTACATGTCCTTCAACGGGCTCCGGGAGGATTCCACCAATTGGAATCTCGACGGCCAGAGCGCCGAGGATAACAGCAGTGGCGGCGTTACACTCGCGGTTTTTCCGAACGTCGAATCCATCGCGGAGTTCCGAGTCTCCACCTCCAACTATGGCGCAGACCTTGGCTCGCGCGGGGCAGCCCAGATCAACGTAGTCACGAAGTCTGGGACGAAAGACTTCCACGGCACAGCGTTCGAATTCGTTAAAAACAACGCCCTCAATGCCAACGATTTTTTCCTCAACCGACAACCTTGGAGTAGCTTGGACGTGCAAGCGGACTGTGGCGGGAACCCTGCCGGACCTTGTAACGCTCCCAAGGCCCCCTTGCAAGCTAACACCTTCGGCTACACCCTCGGCGGTCCGGTTTATATTCCCGGTCATTACAACACGGATAAGTCGAAGACTTTCTTTTTCTATTCCCAGTACTGGGCGAAGTATCGTGACGGGAAGGAAATTGGCCCCACCAATGTACCGAGTCTGCGGATGCGGCAGGGGGATTTCAGCGAGTGCGACCCACACTCTACCAACTACAACGCCGTGGCTGCTTCTGGCTGCACCCTGCCGATTAACCCTGCCACTGGCCAGACCTTCGCGGGGGACGTTGTTCCCATCGACCCCAATGCGAAGGCAATGCTCAATGCGTTCGTTCCGCTCCCCAATAACGGCGTCGACGGCTACGTGAGTTCTATCAAGGTGCCGGCGGATTTGCTGGAAACGAGCGCGCGTGTGGACCAGAATATCGGCGACACGACTAGGTTTTTCGCCAAGTTCTCTTACACCTCGTGGACCAAGACCGTGGCCCCGGCCCTATATTCTTCCAACACTTACGACACCGTGGAGACCCATAGGTCGGTTCCAGCCCCGATGGCCTGGCTCCAACTGGTCCACACCTTCAAGCCCAACCTGATGAACGAGTTCATTTATGGGTTCTCTGGCGAGGATCAGATCTATACTCCTTTGGTCGGCCCTACCTCTCCCTCTGGATCGCTCACCAAGCCCTCCGACTGGACCGGCGGAAACTTTTTCCCTGCAAATGCCACGATGCCATATCTCCCGGGAATTGCCGTTTCTGGTGGCACGCCGTTCAGTTTTATTATGGCGGTGCATTTGACCAACTATCGCCAGTGGTTTCCCGTGAACACTTACAGAGACAACGTGGCTTGGACAGTGGGCAGGCACACCCTGAAATTTGGTCTCCAAGCTATCATCTATCACACTTCGGGCCCCGGTTCGTGCTGCGATCCGGAAGGGAACTACACCTTCACTGGCGGAGGGCCTCTCACGACACAAAATGGTTTAGCCGATATGTATTTGGGTCGGATTCGCTCATACACGGAGAACACCGCCGTCCAGGGGGGGGTCGCGGTGGGGGGGTGGGGCTGGACGCGCGAGCGCAAGCAGCAATACGAGCCCTATATCCAAGATGACTGGAAGGTTAACCGTAGGTTGACCCTCAACCTAGGTGTACGCTACTACGCCTCAACGCCCGAACATGATTTTTCGGTTCCCAGCAACGACGCGAATTTATTCCCTGCGCTGTACAATCCGGCGAACCAAGCGCAACTCGACATCAACGGCAACCTGATTCCGGGGACCGGATATAACTACACGATGTTCGGAAATGGCTTAGAACAATGCGGGTCGCCAGGGATTCCGGTGGGGTGCCGGAGTGTACCTCACAATATGTTTGGACCACGCTTCGGCTTTGGCTTTGACCCTACCGGGAGTGGCAAGACCTCTATCCGCGGCGGGTATGGAATATACTATGATAATATGTCCACATATGCCAATGCCGAACAGGGTGTAGGAAATCCACCGACGTCATATCAGCCTATCGGGTATAACATTAACGGATACCAAAACGTAGTGTCAGGTCCTCTCGCTCCCGTATCTTTGACCGGGTATCCGTCGTCTGGACCGTGGCAGTCGGCGCAGCAGTACAATGTCACCGTACAGCATGAGTTCGCGGGGGGCAATCTTCTGAGCGTAGGATGGGTAGGAACCTTAGGGCGCCATCTGAGTCGCACCTCGAGCCTCAACCGCATCCCCGACGGGGTGGGCACCATGAACGTTCCCGCGCTCGCCGGAACAACTGACTGCGATACCTCGGGCAACTGTAATGTCCAGGCCATCCTAATGAACCAGATCCAGCCGAATACCTTCTTTGTCCCTTATCGCGGTTACAGCTCGATCCCTTATTATGAATATGGGGCTTCCTCTCGCTACAACTCTCTGCAAGTGGACTGGCGCCATAGGGTTGGCCACGGTTTGAGTATCGAGGCGGCCTACACGTATGCTCACGGGATCGACAACGAAAGCGGGAACGGCAATGTGGGCGTGGACGAATCCGACCTAAACCGCTGGTTTGCCACGTCGGACTTCAACCGTACCCATGCTTTGGTGCTGAATTACATCTACGACCTGCCATTCTTCAAGAGTCCTTCCAACGCCGCAGTAAAGACGGCGCTGGGTGGCTGGACGTTAAGTGGGATTACGACTTTCTACAGTGGGGAGCCCGTGGATTTCGGTTGTGGCGTGGAAGGAATGAGCAGCGGCATCGGGGAAGGTATGCGTTGCAACTCGCTTGGCCCGGTGAAGATCGACAAATCTACGTACGATGATCCGCAGTTCGGGCCTACTCAGATGTGGTATGATCCCAATTCGGTAGGCCAGCCGAATCTGTCCCAGTTCAGCGCCAACGGTGAACCGGGGATGTTCGGCTATATGGGACGGAATACCCTGACTGGCCCGGGTCGAAACAATTGGGACTTGGCCTTGCTTAAGAACTTCCAACTGCCTTGGGCGCATGGCGAACACTCAACGCTGCAATTCCGCTTCGAAACGTTCAATACCTTCAACCACATACAGTGGCAATACATTAATGCCGGCTGCGGGAGCACTACACCTTTTGGATCTCCCTGCAGCGGCATCGCAAACAATTACGGCATGGGCGAGGTGTCTGGGGCATGGTCGCCCCGCATTCTACAGCTTGCAATGAAGTTCATGTTCTAACCCGAACGTGCTTCTCAGTGGAGGGAAGGCAGGATAAGAATTCCGGTAGAAGACCAAATCGGTGGCGGAGACCTAACCGCGTCGCTACTCAGCGCGTGGGGCGCCAGAGTTGACGGCGAGGCAGGCGCGCCTCGCGGTGGGTGAGATCTTGCGATTGGTCCGGGCGGAATTCGTTGTCGCACTCCATGCCCGTGTTGGGCGCACACACTCCTGTGGGGATGAATTTTGCACGCTACCCACCGATCGCGCTACGAATACGCAGCCGACAGAGTTGGAGCCACAGTCGATCCCGAGCGCAATTTCCCCTTGATGACTGTTCTGGATTTTTGCTTGCCGAGTTCATTTTCTCGCGGTCCTGTGAACGGAGGAAGAGCGTTTACGGCATCGCGGCGTCCTCGTCGAATCCAAGGGGAGTGGGTTGGCTTTTTTCGATTTTGACAACGATGGCTGGATCGATGTTTATGACAATGGGTGAGCGCACAAGGAGGAGAACAGATGTCTGAGGATTCCGCTTTAAGCCGACGCGAATTTTTCAAGACCAGCGCAGTAACCGGAGCTGGTCTTGCTGCTGGTGGTGCCAACGCGACGGGTCGCTTGGGACCGCCCCCTGAGCGTACAGAGCCCTCGAAGTCTTTAAAGGTTTACATGGTTACCGATATGGAGGGTGTACATGGCATTTTTAATTGGGAAGACCAATGTCAGCCGTTCAAGAGCCCTCGGTGGGCCGAATCCCAGAAGTTGCTGACGGGTGAGGTCAACGCTGCTGTTGACGGGCTGTATGCTGGTGGCGCGACGGAAGTCATTGTGGCCGATCTCCATGACAGTAGCCGCTCACTTTCAACGGAAACCATCGACCCGAGAGCACAATTGCTCCAGGGTGCAGGTATCCCGTCCCTTCTTGGGTTAGACTCTTCTTTCAGCGCCTTGACCTTCATCGGTCAACATCCGATGGCCGGCGCCAAAGACGGAGTCATAAGCCACAGTTACGATTTTGAGGTTCAAAATATGTGGGTGAATAACCAGATCATCGGGGAAATCGGAGCCACAGCGGCGCTTGCGGGCTACTTCGGAGTACCGGTAATCATGCTTGCGGGAGACGCGGCAGCTTGCAAGGAACTGCAACAACTGGTGCCTAATGCCGAGTGTGCAGCGGTGAAGACAGGTTTAAGCCGGACGGGAGGGATTTCGCTCTCCGATCACGCCGCGTACTCATTGATTCGCGAAAAGGCTCGCCGCGCTGTAGAACGACTCCCCGAGTTCAGGCCTTACAAGGTCTCCGCGCCAGTGGAATTCAAGGTCGAGTTCACAGTACAAGGCATGCCGGTTTACCGGGAGCGCGAAGGCGTTGAGCGTGTGGACGACCGAATCTATGTGTACCGGGGGAAAGACCTCGTCGATGCTTGGCTGAAGTGCAGTCTTTTCTGAGGGGCTGACAAGGTCTGTCGTTCGCCAAAAGCAGATCGGGTTCCTAAATTGCCTCGATCTTGGGTTACACAACGCGTGTTAAAAGCGTTAGCGATGCGCGCCCCACCTATTGAAATTGCAGCCGCATGAGGATTGGAGCCACAGTCGATCCCGAGCGCAACTTCCCCTTAATGACAGTTCTGGATCTTTGCTCACCGAGTTCATTTTCTCGCGCGCCTGTGAACAGATGAAGCGGGTTTTTGTTTACGGCATCGCGGCGTCCTAAGAGTGGGTGGAATGAAATTCTCTCGTCGCAGTTTCCTGGGCTCTTCTACCGTCCTGCTGGGGTCAAGAATTCTGGAAGTCCTCACCACCCCGCTGTGGCGATGGACGGGAATTCCGGTACTCCAGGCGGCAACCGCCGTCCATCCCGCGGAGCTTTCCCCCGTCACCTTCGTAGATGTAGCCAAGGAGGCCGGTCTAAACGTGCCGAACGTCTGGGGCGGCGTCAAACACAAGAATTACCTCGTCGAATCCAAGGGCAGCGGGTTGGCTTTTTTCGATTTTGACAACGATGGCTGGATCGACGTGTATCTACCCAACGGCGACCGCTTGCCCGGCGAAGAGCCGTACCCTGATGGCAAGAAGCCCACCCAGCACCTCTTCAAAAATAACCGCGACGGAACGTTCTCCGACGTGACCGAGAGGGCCGGCCTCGTTCGCACGGGATGGGGCACCGGTGTCTGCGTGGGCGATTATGACAATGACGGCTGGGATGATTTGTTCTGCAGCTATTGGGGTCATAACGTGCTGTGGCACAACAATGGCGATGGCACGTTCACCGATGTAACGAAGCGGGCGGGACTGTGGGAAGAGCGAGTCCGCTGGGGCACCGGCTGCACCTGGCTCGACTACGACCGCGATGGATTCCTGGACTTGTTCGTGTGCAACTACGTCGAGCTGGATCTAAGCAAAGTGCCACGGCCTGGGCAGACTCCTTATTGCCAATATCGACGCATTCCGGTGATATGTGGGCCGCGCGGCCTGCCCGGCGCTATGAATATTCTCTACCATAACAATGGCGACGGGACGTTCACGGATGTTTCGGAAAAGGCCGGCATCCTGAAGCCGGGGCCTCGCTACTCGCTTTCCACCGTCTCGTACGATTTCGATAACGACGGCTGGCCCGACATTTATGTGGCGGTGGATTCCGAGCCCAGCATTTTGTTTCATAACAAGCACGACGGGACGTTTGAGGATATTGCCGTGATGGCGGGATGCGGCTACAGCGGGGACGGGCAGGAACAGGCCGGAATGGGCATCGGGGTGGGGGACTACGACTGCGACGGTTGGCTCGACATCTTCAAAACCAACTTCTCTGACGATACCGTCGACCTCTATCATAACAATGCTGACGGGACGTTCACAGACGTAACCCGCTCGGCCGGCCTGGGCGTGAACACGCAGTATGTATGTTGGGGTGCCGGGTTCATGGATTTCGACAACGACGGATGGGTAGACATCTTCCACGTCACCGGCCACATTTATCCGGAACTCCAAGAGCTCCAAGTGGATGCCCAGTTTACTTCGCCGCGGATCGTCTACCGGAATCTCGGGAACGGGAAGTTTAAGGACGTTTCAAAGGACACGGGGCCGGGAGTGGCAGAGCGCTTTGCGAGTCGCGGTTGCGCCTTCGGCGACTATGACAACGATGGCGATGTCGACGTGCTGGTTTTGAACATGAACGATTACCCATCGTTGCTACGCAACGACGGCGGCAATAAGAATAATTGGATCAACCTCAAACTCGTCGGTACAACCTGTAACCGGACGGCCATTGGGGCCCGTGCGCGTGTGGTAACCGGAAACCACGCCCAAATCGATGAGGTGCACACCGGAACGAGCGTGATGTCACAGAGTGACTTGCGCCTGAGCTTTGGTCTCGGGCAAACCCAGCAAGTGGATTTAATCGAAGTGAAGTGGCCTACCACCCAGAAGGTCGAGAAATTCACGAACGTCGGGGCCAATCAGTTCGTTACCATCAAAGAAGGTGCGGGAATCGTCAAGACAGAAAAGGCCCAGACCCGCGCGAGGTCCGCCGGAGCCACGAAAAGTGCGTAAGGCAGCCATGGGTGCCATTCTCATTTCCTTCCTCGTCGCGCTTTCTCTAGCGGCCGGCGCGCCCCAGAAATCCCCGCCCGATCTGCGCGCGCTGTTCGAGGAAGCCCAGCGCGCCCTTCTGGCCCACGATTACGTCAAGGCGGAGCGTGGTTTCCGCGAGGTCTTAAAAATCGACCCCCGCTCGGCAGGGGCGTATTCGAATCTGGGAGTTGTCGACATGCGGCAGGGGAAGTATGACTCAGCCATCGAGGCTTTTAAGGAAGCCAAGAAACTCACGCCTCAGGTAATTGGCCTAGACCTGAACCTGGGCTTGGCCTATTACCACAAGCAGGACTATGCAAGGGCCATTCCCGAATTCGCACGGGTGCTTCAATCCAACCCTGAGCACCGTCAGGCGCGCTATCTACTGGGCATGAGTTACTTCTTGCAGGACGACTTTGCGCGTGTGGTCACGACACTCGAGCCGCTTTCGAACGAAGAGAAAAACAACCTGGATTTCCTTTTCGTTCTGGGTACCGCCTACGACAACATCAAGCGCCCCGCGGAGTCTCAACAGGCCTTTGAGCAGATGATCCGCGCGGGTGGCAACACCGCTCATTTGCACTTGCTTCTGGGAAAGGCTTACCTCGACGTTTCACAGACCTCCCGGGCCGAGAGTGAACTGGAGAAAGCCGTGGCGCTTGATCCCAAGCTGCCCTCTGCCCACTACAATCTCGGCGTCGCCTATCAGCGTCAGGGGAAGTTAGATCAAGCAATAGCGCAATTTAAACAAGAGATACCGCTCACTCCTGATCAGCCCTGGAGCTTTGAGAATCTAGGGGTTGTGTATCTCGATCAGGAGATGCCCGACCAAGCCATCGAGATGTTCCGTAAGGCGCTCGAAATTGATCCCAAGCTTCCCTATTCGCTCAGCGGAAGCGGCAAGGCGTATATGCTAAAGGGGCAGCCAGAGAAAGCGCTACCTTACCTTCAGCGGGCGGTGGGATTGATGCCGGACAGTGGCATGATGCATTTCCAATTGGGTCAAGCCTACCTGAAAACCGGCCAGCGTGAAAAGGGCCAGAAGGAAATCGCTGAGGCAGAACAGCTCCGCGCGCAGGCGCGGAAGAAATTCGAGGATACACTCTCAGGGAAGCTGCCCACCCCGGAAGTTCCCGGCGAGGATCAGTAGGGGGGAACTCGGACGTCTGGAAATTGTGGAATGGCGGAGACCTGGAAAATATGGAGGCCGCGTTGCGCTTCTGCCTGCAACGACTTTAACGATGACGTGCATGACATGCTGATTTCATTGACCGTGCCACCCCACGTCCTTGCCAAAATTCTGTCAGGGATTGTCCTGCGCCTGGTGCCGGCGTAGGAGGGAGCTTCTTATGAACAAAGGAGGAAACCATGATGTACTATTCGGTTGATCTTAGGAAATTTGCCCTGGTCACGATCGCAGTTCTAGCCTGCGTAATGTCAACATTCGCCCAAACCTCTAAACCCAAGAAAGTGTACATGGTCACCGATATGGAGGGGGTGGACGGAATCTTCGACAGCGACCTGCAATGCATTCCTTATAAGAGTGAGCGCTGGGAAGAATCCCACAAGCTGCTAACCGGTGAGGTGAACGCCGCGGTGGACGGCCTTTTGGCCGGCGGCGCGACGGACGTGGTGGTCTTGGACGGTCACGACGATAGCCGGTCGCTGTCCGTGCTGGACATCCACCCCAAGGCGGTCCTCCTGACAGGTTCGCCAATGTCGTCGACGTATGAAATAGATTCGTCGTATTGCGCCTTGATTTTCATTGGCCAGCACGCCATGGCCGGCGCACGGAACGGAATCCTGAGCCACTCTTACAGCTCCCTAGGCATCCAGAACCTCTGGGTCAATGACAAGCCGACGGGCGAAATTGGCGGAACAGTGATGTTAGCGGGCTATTTCGGAATTCCGGTCATTATGCTCTCAGGCGACACCGCAGCCTGCAAGGAAATTCACGATTTGGTCCCCCAGGCCGAGTGCGCGGAGGTGAAGTCGGGCGTGAGCCGGACGGCGGGCTTTATGTGTTCGCATCCGGCTGCCTGCACACTGATCCGGGAGAAGGCCCAGCGCGCCATGGAGCGTCTGGCGGACTTTAAACCCTACCGCCTTTCTGGTCCTGTCGAGATCAAGGTGGAATTCACGACCAGGGGCGAGCAGATGTTCAGGCTGGGCAACGGAGTCGAGCGGCTGGACGAGCGGACCTGGGTCTTCCGCGGCAAAGATTTCCTCGATGCATGGATGAAATGGGGGGGATAGCTTCTGAGCGCTGAGGCAGGTTTCGATCTCAGGTCACCGGTCCAACGCTTCGCGGTCGGAGAGAACCCCTCTGCAAGGTGGTAGAGAAGCTGCTTCGGGAGGAGTTGGGCAAGCTGCAGGCTGAGGTGAACGAGAAGAAGAGCCGGAGGGGACCTTTGAGCAATAAGAGAGCTTCGGATTTCTGCGCTTTGAGTTCCGTCCCCTGCCAGCTTAGTTCGCGTTCTTACCCACATGGATTTGCTTGTTCAAACGCGGCCCGTGACTGCGCATTGCCTTTCAGGCGGGCATGTCGGGTCCTCCGGAGATCAGCACGAGGGAGGTCGGACGGTGGCTCGTTCCGCGTCGAAAATGCCGAAGCGACCTCGCGAATCACTCCTGGGACAACCTGCCATGGTCGGCCTGACGGTTTCTCGCTATCCCTTCCATGAAAAGTTGGGTTCAGGCGCAATGGGGGCTCAAAGCCGTTCTTCCGCAATCGCCTCCCTCCATAATCAGGCCGTCCGGGACGTCGGGTGGTGTGCAGAGTGATTGCCCAATAAAGAGCCAACTTGGCAGCCGCCTCCACCCGACGAGGCTTGACCTTGCGCCCAAGGTACGAAGCCAACTGCTTGCGGATGATAATGTGGCGAGTCACTTATGGAATATAGCCGGATTCCTGGGGTATTGTCAGCGTTTATTGTTCTCAGGTCTTCCTTAATCCGCCAGTAAGGAGACTACAAGCAATCTCTCTCGTTATCCGACGTGGAGAAGTTACGTTACGGCACAGTGGCCCTCCTCTATCGCCAAGTGGTGACCCGATTCTCCGGCCAAGTCTGTGTTGGCTAAGGCAATCCTACCAAAAGGGGCCTTGCGCAGAACCTCGGCTGGGGCAGGGTTCCCGTCTTTCCCATACCTGAATCCCGGGGGTGTAACAATAAAATTGTGGCCCCAACGATTTAGAATGATGCCGACGATGTCACGCCGCGCGTCAAATCCCGACGCCGAAAACATCTCCGTAAATTGTTCGCGGACCCGGCGTTCGAAATCGCGGAACGGAGTGGAGAGTAACTCCGCGCGGCCCTTGCTGCACTGTTCGGCTGCCGGCAGACCCGGGTAAAAGAATGGCACGATCAGAGTCAAAACCGTGGGTGAATCCGGTCCAATGGTGGGCGAGTCGGAGCCAAAGGTGGCGATGGTTCGAACCTCGGTCCAATAACCAAAGCCCTCATACCAGCGTCCGCCCGAAAGGCCCAGATTGTGAAGGAACTGCCAGTTACGTAGTGCCACGTTCGCCACAATCGTCGCGGAGTAATTGAATTGATCGTAAGCCTCGCGATGGGTGGAGGGAAGGTCACGCACCACGTGTTTGGTGATCCAGCCGCCCCCGGCCATGACCACCGCGCGCGCCTTCAGATGATAGACATTTCCGTCGCGAGTGTAGGTCACGCGGACAAATTCGGATGTTTCCGGCGCTCCTTCGTGCTCCACCCGAACGGCGGTGGAGTGCAGGCGGATGCGAACCTGATTTGCTGGACGGTCCAGAGCAGCAAAGTTCACGCGGTTTCGACAGACCGCCTCGAGCGTGCGCGGGCCGGAGATGGCATCGGGGAGAAGGGTCTTCATAATGTGCCGCGTGAAACCCGTGTTCCCTCCGGGAAAGCTATGGCGCGTCGTCTTATCACCCGACCCGTACACCATGAAACCGCAACCGCTGATCGCATCGGCCCCAGCCCCTACGGCGGCTGCCGAACGGGCAGCAATGAACATGCGAATAAACTCGCGGCTTAGGCCGTGCCGCTCCATGAGCACGTCCTCCGCCGTCAGTGTATCGAGGTGACGCATTTCCTCCTCGCTTAATTGGGGCTTTCCCTTTTCGTGGTAGTCGACAACGGCTTGAAGATACTTCGCGAAATCGGACCGCAATTCCGGCGATAAGGGAAGGCGGTCGAGATTCCTCCAGGGATCAACCACCCACTTTCCGGGTTTCTGTCCAAACTTTTCCCCGAAGTAGAACCCGAAGTTAGGAGGCGGAGGCAAATTGCGGGCGAAGTGGTAGCTGGTGCGGCTCAGGGGCATCGCGGGGGGCGGTCCACCCCACTCCTGGTATTTGAACTCACTGGGATTCACTCCAATACGCTCGTAGAATTCTCCTACCAGCTTGGAACTTGCGGGCATCCAAAACCAGTTGGAGCCTTGCGGTGCGATCAGGCGGTGGCCATCGACAACGAATTCGTTCCGTCGCGCTTGACCGCCGAAAATGGGATGATTCTCCAACACCAAACAGGTCTGGTGGGGCTTCGCCGCGTCTTTGAAGTAAAGTGCGGAAGCAAGGCCGCTGATTCCTCCGCCCACAACCACCAGGCCGAAGACCTCGCCCGTGTCGAGACCGTGCGCCGAGGGAGAATCGAAATTGCCATCTCGCACGGCATGCGCGGCGAGCATCACTTCCTCCGTGTTTCCGTTCGCGCCCGCGTAATCGCCAACGCCGGTATATCCTCCCCAATTCGGCTGCTGACCCATGAGCTGCAAGGGAGTCAGCGATTTGAGTAGAAGACTTCCCGAAGCCAGCAGCGTAGAGTTCAGAAAATCCCGCCGGCAGATCCGCGCATTCATGCCCAAAGTGTGGTCACCGTGCTGCGTGGCTGTGGCTCCAACCGGTTGCTTGTCTTCTTTGGATTTCCCTGCACGCTTCCTCATGAGCCCTCCTCGGACCCCACACTGGCCTCCCTTTGACCGTCACGGTGACGATCGCTCCTGTACGTGAAGATCGCTTGCCTGTACGAAGTGCTGGACTGGCCATCGCGGTTATTCCCAATCTGTCAACGGAAAGGCCGGATAATCCTGGTCTCGCTGAAGCGCCAACGCCAAATGAACTCTCGAGGAATTCCCTTCTTTGCATTTACTGACTTCTCCGCAACGGGGATGGTAACTGACTGAGGCGCGGCCGAACTAAATCGGAAGGTTTTGCCCGAGGCCAAGCGGAGTTCTCTTATTCCAGCACTCCACTTGACCCCGAGCCGTCTAGCTCCAGTCCAGGGTTAGAACAAAAACTAAATTGCCACTTGCCCAATGCGGGCGGCGGCGGCGCTAGTCACCAGCCCAAACGCCGTGCTGTCAATATTCGCGTTCACCGCGCTTGCCCCATAGAACTGCGCATGGTTGAAGACATTGAAAAACTCTCCCCGAAACTCCAGGGTCTTCGTTTCGGTTAAATGCAAATCTTTCAGGAGCGCCAAGTCCCAGTTGTTGATTCCTGGTCCGTGAAAGAACCGCCGGGCGGACGTACCCTGCTGCCCGATGTGCTCCGGGCTAAACAACGAGGTGTTGAAATAGGTGCCGCCGTCCCGCGGGTTGGTGTTTTCGAGGATTTTGCCAGGAGTGTGGTCGGGTAAGTTGGAGCAGTTGCCGTTCGGCCCGGTGCTGCAACTGCCCAGCAGCGAGTTGTCGTCGTACTCGTACAGCGTCACGGGAAGCCCCGTAGTAAATCGGGTAATGCCCGATACCTTCCAACCGCGCGTCAGCCGGGTGCTCGCGCGGGAGAGTTTGTCGAACGGCAGTTCGTACGTATAGCTGAAGGTGAACACGTTCGTCATATCCGACGCGCCGAGAGCTTCGGAGAGACGATAGTTGTACGGATCGACCTGTTCTCCGTAGCCCGAAGAATTGTCGAGTGCCTTGCTATAGGTGTAGCCCGCCAGAAAGGCCATTCGTCCGCTGGTGTGGCGTAGTGTAGCCTCCAGAGCGTTGTACCTCGAGTTGCCCATGGTGTCATAGTAACCGTTGCCGCCAAACAGCGGGCCAAACGGCGCGCGGGTCCCATTGATGACTCCCCCCGTCACCGGGTGGTAGGTTCCGTTTTCTCCAAAAGGTCCGCAGGTGGGAGTTCCCGGCAGCACTTCGTTCGTCTGACTGACGCTTAGGCAGAGCGACGGAACGCCGGGATTATCGTCAAGATCGTCCATCAGGTGATGGCCCTGCGTTCCCACATAACTCAAGCTCAGCACCGTATTCGTCCCAAACTAGCGCTCGATGGAAAACATGTAAGATTCGCCGTACGGATTCGTATCTTGCCGGCCCACATTGGCGTCGCTCGAGATCGGTTCGAATTCTGCCCAATCGATGTTCGAGTCGGGATGGCTGGGGGAGACGTGGGACGGCGGAAGGGGAATCGGGAACCTTTGCCCCTCGCTCAGGCCGGAAGATCGGGTGATGAACGGCTGAGCGAACAGCGGCGAAGCCGGGCTGACGTAGTAGAGCATGTAAGGGGAAGAGCCCGCGTTGTTGAGGGTTGATTGCCCCTCGATGGCCGAATAGTAAAGGCCGTAGCCGGCGCGAATACTGCTCTTGCCGGCATCGCCAAAGAGCCAGTGCAAGACGCCGCCGGAAGAATTCGGGGAATAGGCCAGTCCCAGCCGAGGCCCGAATTTGTCATAGCTGGTCGGAGCGAAGGTAGGCAAAATACCGGGATCGCCAGGAAAAACATACCCCAGCGGCGCGGTGGGAAAAGTCTCGGACTGCTGGCCGACGACGTCCAGCGGATTGCGGTTTTGCGCGTCCCTCCAACATGGAGTTGCTTCCCAGCGAACCCCGAAGTTCAGAGTCAGGTTGTGAGTGACCCGCCAACTGTCCTGCCCGTACACGCCGGCATACCAGCCTCGCGTGTCGAGATTAGCGAATTCGCCCTGGCTGTAAGAGGAAGGCGCGCCCAGCAGAAAGTCGGCAAAATCGAGGCCTGTTTCCGTCCCATTGAAGGTGAAGGCCCCATTGCTGATCACGTAGGGCTGGCGATAGTTCATTTGATCGTAGTGGTAGTCGGCGCCAACTTTCAGTGTGTGGGCCCGGATCACCTTCGAGAAGTTGTCCTGCCACTGGAAGGTGTTGTTGTACAGGAAGTTGGAATAGCCTGCCGCCCCAAACGAATAATTATTCAAAGCTGTCGAAGGAACACCTTGCCACTTCGGGACGTCGGGGTCCGGCCCCAGATCGGCGGGCGCGGCAAAGCCCAGTGAGGCGAGCGTGACGCCCACGCCCCCCACCGCTTGGCCGATGTCGTTGGCGTCGCGCATGTAGCTGAAGATGAACTGATTGACGGCGGTGGCGCCAAAGGACTTGGTAGCGCTCAGCACTAGCAATTGCGCCCTGCCTAATGAAATGCCGTTGAAGCCCGGTAGATAGCCGCCCGCATAGGGATTGCTCGAGGTGTAGTCGTCGGCAAGATAGTAGGCCGAAAGCATTCCCCATCGGTTGTTGCCGTCGATGCGCATCGCGCCTTTGTCGTCCCGCAAGGTCGAAGGGTACGCCGAAGTCGAGAAGACCCCCCCGGGGACATCGGCGGGGGGAATGTATTTGAGCATGTTGCTGGCGGGAGAGGTGAAAGCTCCCATGGGAATCACCGCGCCGGGAAAGACGCATTGGGATGAAGTCGTGCACCCGGTCGTATAGTAAGCCTCGCCGGGCGTAACCGTGTATCCCAGTTCCGTGCCCAGCATGTTGGCCCAGGATTGGCCGTTCACTTTCCCGGTTAGCGCGCTCGCCAAGTCGGACAGATTTCCCATCCGATCGGCCGCCGAGGGAACCGGAATATCGCCCGTATCGACGCCAATGACCTGGCGTGTCCCCTGGTAATCGGCGAAGAAGAAAATCTTGTTACGGCGGACCGGACCACCAAAAGTTCCGCCGAACTGGTTTTGGTGAAAGACGCCGCGGCTGGGTGAAAAAAAGTTCCGCGAATCCATGTCCGAATTGCGCAAGAACTCGAAAACGTCGCCATGAAATTGATTGGTCCCGGACTTGGTGGCGACGTTGACCTGGCCTCCGCTGTAATTGCCATATTCCGCGTCAAAGTTGTTGGTCAGAATGTGGAATTCGGCGATGGAGTTCAGGTTGGGGATGACGGCGGCAGCGTCCCTAACTCCCTCCTCGGTATTGGCTCCATTCACCATGTAGCCGTTCATGTTCTCCCGCATCCCACTCATGGAGAGGCTGCCGGGATTAAGGCTACCGGAGGGCTGCATGGCGCCACTGTATTCGCCCGCGGATATCGGCACGACGCCTGGCTGGAGGGCCAGCAGGTCGGTGTAAGAGCGGCCGTTCAAGGGCAGGGAGACCATCTGCGTGCCGCCAATCACTTCACCCATCTGCGTGTTCGTGGTCTCCACGTGAACAGCGGCGCTGATAACGCTGACTTCCTGAGTGACGGCGCCAAGCTGAAGCGCGGCATCTACGCGCAGCGCGGTGTTGACGTCGATCACCAAATCCTTGGCGCGATACTCCTTGAATCCGCTTTGCCGGATGTCGATTTCATAGCGCCCGATGGGCAAGGTCGAAAACGAATAAAATCCCGCCGTGTTCGTTTTGGCCGTTTGCCGAATCCCGGTGTCGACGTTGAGCGCCACCACTTCCGCGCCCACGATCACCGCGCCACTCGAATCGGTGACTAAACCCGAAATGCTCCCTGTGACGCTTCCCCAGGCGAGTTGCATTCCGAGCAAAGATAGCAGCACACAACCTGATGCCCGCAAAGAACCAGTCTGGCTGTTCATTTGAGTCCTCCCTTAAATTCCTCCTTCCCAGGAACCCCGCAGTTTATGTCTGCTGACGCCACGCACGAGCAAAATAGCATTTGGTATCCGTTGAAACTGCCTTGTAATCGCCTCAAAGGTCGAAGCCCCACACAGTCCCCAAAAGGGAGACTTAAATCAGGGTGAGAGTTATAGGTTCAATTCCATTCACCTCCCATTGCTTTAAACCGCTCACCGACTTAAATAGTACCAATATAGTACATTTCATCAGGGAATTAATTTGTAGAACGCACTCCATAGGGTTTTGAAGTGGCTTCTACCCTCCGTGGTCCTTCTTGAGCGCTCCTTGCCTGGTCGGGAATGCGCATGTGCGTGGATTTGGGCGACTCTGAATCCAAAGGAATTATAGGCCAAAGTCCAAATCGAGATCCAAACCGAGGGTTGGGATCGACTACCCCTTGTTGTCTTGATTGTACTGAAATGGTTGGTGAAGAAAACTCGCTTACGAAGTTAACAGATTAGGAAATCCGAACTCGCCCCGGTCCTGAAACTCATTCATTCGACCGGCTCTTCTGGGTCGTTGCTCGGAGAGTCTGGCCTGGCTGAAAGCATTCCCCGATTATCGTCGCGCCGGAAACCGTGGTCCGCCGGCGCCGAGGGGGTTTCCGTCTCTATTGGAGGTGGATTTTTAGACTTAGGAGGCAGGCTGGGAGAAGACGGATCTCCAAGGAGGTACGGGATCTGATCTTCCGCCTGGTCGCCGAGAACCTGACCTGGGGCGCACAGCGCATCCACGGCGAGCTTCTCATGCTCGGATTCGATGTTTCCGAGCGAACCGGACCCATCTCCACGGGCTTCCGGAAAGGTTCGGCAGGATGGGCGGGTTCCAGGATGTTCCACTACCAGAGCGGCGGGACCGGACCTACTAGCGTTTTCAGTAGAAATTAGCAATCAGTGGGTATGGGTTGAGTTATTCCTTTGAATTAAAGTTGGAGTTTAGGTTCGTTCTGGTTGGCCCGAAAGGATGTCAGGTGCAGAGGAGGTTCAAGAACATGAATATTTTCGGGCGTGCCGCAGGGTTCTCGAAGCCTCGATGGAGCGTGCAGATTTTAATTTCCCTGTTGTCGTTGGCTGTGATGTTCGTGACTTGGCCGCAAAAGCTGTCGGCTAAGCCCGGCGCGCAGGCCGCGCCACAAGCCCCGCTGGCGGCGCCCTACACGCCGGGGACTCCTGAACAGTTGCAGCAGTTGGTAGCGCCGATTGCCCTGTATCCGGATTCGCTGGTGGCGCAGATCCTGGCGGCGTCCACTTTTCCCGAGCAAGTCGTCGAGGCCGACAGGTTTTTGCAATCGAATCCTGGTTTGCAGGGCGAGGCGTTGGCTCGTGCGGTGGACCAACAGCCCTGGGATCCCAGCGTCAAGGCCCTCACGGCATTCCCATCTGTCCTTGGAAATATGGACAAGAACCTCTCCTGGACGTCATCTCTAGGCGATGCATACTATAACCAGCAAGATGCAGTGATGGATGCTGTACAGACGATGCGCCAGCGGGCGGAAGCGGCCGGCAATCTTAGGACCACGTCGCAGCAAGTCGTTACGAACCAGGGCTCAACGATTGTGGTCCAGCCTGCCAACCCCGATATCGTTTACGTCCCCGCGTATGACCCGTGGGATGTCTACGGAGATCCCCTCATGGCGTGGCCGGGATGGTACCCATATCCCGGAATTTGGTTTGGCGGCCCGTACCTGTCATTTGGGATGGGTTTTGGAATCGGCTTCTTCGGAGGCTTTGGATGGGGCTGGAATCACTGGGGATGCGATTGGGGTGGCCATTTCGCAACTTTTGGCGGCGGTAGGTACTACTCGCGGAGCAGCACGTTTTATAACCGGAACGCCTTCTACCGGAGTGGAGGTTTCAACCGCGGCGGGGCCCTGCGGGGTGGAGCTTTTAACCGCGGCAGAGGTGAAGCTTTCAATCGAGGTGGCGGCGTGCGAGGTGGTGGTTTTGGCGCGAGGCCCGATCCTTTCAATGGAAACAGGCGGGCGGCGCGAGGATTCGCTAAACCCCGCGGTCAGAGTGGCTTGCGCTCGAGCGCCTTCAGTGGCTTCGGGCATGGCGGACAGGCAAGGAACTTTTCTTTTCGCGGAAGGTCCAGCTTCGGTGGCGGAGGATTTCATGGCGGCGGTGGATTTCACGGCGGTGGAGGATTTCATGGTGGCGGGCGTCGGTAATCGAAGTTTCGTTGTGTTCCCAGTAGATCGCAATCTTTAGCAATGGAGAAATGCCATATGCGGCGAAAGAAGCTGAACTTCGACAAATTTCATGGGGCCAGCCTTCTGATATTAACTGCGGTCGCGATCCTTTTGGTCTTTTCCACCCGTTCCCTGGCCCAGCAACCGGGTCAGAAAACGTTTTCCTCGCCGGAAGACGCAGCCAACGCACTCGTCGCGGCAACCAAGAATAACGACGAAAAGGCCATGCTCGATATCCTCGGACCCGACGGAAAGGAAATTATCTCGTCGGGAGACGACACCGAAGACGCCCTGAGCCGTGCTAACTTCGTGCAGAAATACGAGCAAATGCACCGTCTGGTGAAAGAACCGGACGGAACCACTACTTTGTATATCGGCGCGGAGAATTGGCCCACGCCCATACCGCTCGTAAACAGCGGTAATGCGTGGTATTTCGACACTGAGGCGGGCGAAGAGGAAATTGTGTACAGGCGAGTTGGCGGGAATGAATTATCGGCCATTCGCGTTTGCCAGGAACTCGTGGCGGCGCAAAAGGAATACTACTCCACCCACAGCAACGAGTACGCCCAGAAAATCTTCAGTGATGAAGGGCAGCACAATGGCCTTTATTGGAAAGCTACCGAGGCCGAACCCGAAAGCCCCATCGGGCCGCTGGTGGCGTCGGCGGTAGCTGAGGGCTTTGCTCCCAGCGGTGCCGGCGCTCCCACGCCTTACCGCGGATACTATTACCACACCCTAAGACGCCAGGGGAAAGATGCCCCAGGCGGCGCCAAAAGTTACATCGTCAACGGCAAAATGACTGAGGGCTTCGCTTTCGTAGCCTATCCTGCGGAATACAGGTCGTCCGGCGTCATGACCTTCATCGTTAACGAAGATGGAGTGGTGTATCAGAAAGATCTCGGCAACAAGACCGATGCTCTCGCCAAAGCGATGAAGGAATATGACCCCAATTCCAAATGGCAAAAGGCTGAAGAGCAGCAGGAGGAGACTGCTGGTGACCAGAAAACCGAGTAAAAGACATCATGTCGCTGCGCTCGCTCCAGCGGACTCATGCCCATTTCAGATTTTGGGGAGACCCACCTAGATGAATCCCTTTATGTGCGGCCAGACTTGCTGCAAGGTCACTTTGGGGCGGCGGCACAGATACACTGGCAGGTCAGTCTCGAAAGGTCGCGCGTATTCGCAAACTACGGTGGCCGCTTGGTGCACGTCTTCGTACATGCTGTGATAATCCTTCGGGTTGCCGCCCACGATAATTGCTATTTCACCCGGTTTCTCTCCCGGCCCCCAAATCCAATAATTATTGTGAGCGCTGATGGCGTGGGGGAGCCCGTGCTTGTTGCCGAAGAAGTCGATGGCGCCGGCTTCTCCGTAGTTGCTGGCCCCAATCACACACTTCTGCTTCTCTTCCGGTGAAAGGCTGTTATAAACCTTGGCAACAGTGGCCACCATGTTCTCCCAACCAAGCATGTCCTCGTACTGTTCCGGCAATTTTCTCAATTCACCCCTCGCTTCCGCCGCCGGTTTGAATCCCATGAATTCCTGGTATTTGAGAAAGATTCTAAGAGGGAAAACAGGGAGGGCAAAGGGAGCCAATGTCGCCCCGCCCATGAGCAACAGCACCAAGCTCGCGGGCTTGAGCCAGTTCCAGTTCCGCTGTTGGACGAAGGCCCCAATCGCCACCGCCCCGCCGGCGAAAAGAAAAAGGTAGACGGGAGAGAGGTAGTAGGGCCTGGCCTTGGTCAGCAGGAAAAGGGCGAGGATGGGAACGTAGACCCAGCCGAACAGCCGATAGGGCTTGCCCGCTTTGGCCAGAAAAAAGAAGGCCAGCCCGGCCAGCCAGATCGGCATAGTAAGGGGGTGCATTTCTAATACGCTGTCGGCTATGAACTGTAGAGGAGCGCGGTCAGGCAAGCCCTGCTCCGAAAAGAACGCGCCCGCCGCCGGGGAAAGGTTTCTGACCGCGGTGGCATTGTGGATGTATTCAAGGGTGGGGAAGCCATTGCGAATCTCCCAGAGGATGTGCGGGAGGAAAATGACGAAGGCGATGGCGCCTCCAAGCCATAGCCATTTCGTGAGGAGGAGCCTGCGGGCGGGCGTCAGTACCAGGCCCACAACAACCCCCAGCCCCAGGAAACCCATCGAGTATTTATTCATGAGGCCCATACCCGCCACGAGGCCAAAGAGAATCCACAACTTGGGTTCGCCCTTTTTCAGAATCAGGATGACAATGTAGCCCGCCAGCGCCCAGAAGACCTGGTCGAAGCAGTTCATGGAAAAGAAATTATCGATGGCAAGATAAACGGGGGCCACCATGACCGCGACAGCCGCAAGACCTTGAGCATAGCGCCCGCCCCCCAACTCGCGCGTCATGAGGCCGGTGAGCAGAACGATGAGACCTCCACAAATCGCTGGGAAAAAGCGCAGCGCAAAGAGCGAATCGCCCATCAGGTGGCGCGTTACGAAGGCCATGAGAGCCACAAAGGGCGGCTGGTCAACATATCCCCACGCCAGATGTTCGCCACATGCCAGGTAATAGAATTCGTCGCGGAAGTACCCGTAGCCGCCGTTGGTGAGAAAGTGGATGAAGATGGTGAGCAACGCGAGATAGGAGAGAACCGCCAAGTCGCTATGGAGGAACTGGCGTGAGATGAGCTTCTGCGTCGCAATGCCTCCTTGTTTCAAGGGCCAACCCGGACGAGATTGTTAGACCGGTAATTCTATCTGCAACTTCCCCTCCCGCCAATAGGCCGTGCCTTTTTTTCTCCGTGCCAATCGATCTCTACGCAACATTCGTGTGACCACCCGTGAAATTTGGCGTTGTTCCTGCCAAAAACTCAGAAGCGCCACGAAAACGACTTAGAGACGTCCTCAAGTTGTCGAAATCCGGCCACAACATGATCGATCCGCCGGCCGTTGTTAGGCAATTTCATATTCGAAAGAAAGCGGTGGCTGGGGAACTGGGCCACACCGCGATTGATGAGACCGGGCCCCTCTGTTCTTGCGGCAACCGAGGGTGCGTGGAAGTGTAAACCTCAGGCTCGGCGAATATCGATAAAGTCCGCATGGGCCTGGAACAAGGGGTGGCCGCTAGCCTGACAGGCTTGGTTACCAATGATCATCAGGGCGTCACGCTGGAAGCCATCGCTTCTGCCGCGGCATCCCACGATCAGTTGTGCGAGACGGTTCTCGCGGAGGCGGGTACGCATTTGGGAACAGCACTTGCTAGCCTTGTGAATTTACTAAACCCCGGAGGATCATCTTGGATGGAACTCTTCCCCGCATAACGAAGAACTTGCTGTTAGAGCCGTTGCAGCGGGCATTGAGGAGCCGCGCTTTTCTGCATTCTGTTAGCACCCTTGAGGTCATCGTTTCTGAATTGGGTGGGGATGCGGCAGCAACAGGAGCTTGTCTTCTGGCCGCCGAACAAGTCTTGAATAATCTCTGTGCTCGGGAAATCCCTAAGGAAAAATTTCATGAAACCAAATCTCTGTCGCCTTGCGTCCGGGGCCTCACGGGTTGATGGTAAGCACTGCAATGCTGGAATTCGATAACTCGACAGTGTAGCTGCCATCTGTGTCCGCTGCGATCAGACTGCTCTGAGGTGAGCCGGCAAGCAAGCCGGTGCTATTGTCAAACGAAACCCCACCGAAACGAACCAGTTTCGAATCCAGTGATGGTGCCTGGACAGTGAGCAACGAAGCTTCTCCCATCCGCGCGGAGGGCGTGATGACAACCTTACCCGATGCTTTGAGATCCTTGTTGATCACGAACACCGTCACCCGGCCGGCCCTCGTGTTACGCACCGAGTAGGCCTTACTATTGGCTGAGGTCGTGATTCTGGTCGTGAGGATGTGTTGGTTCTGCGCGAGTGTACTGAAGGTGTACATCGCATAGTAGAGGGGTGCAACGAAGTTGAGATAAATCAGCTACCCATCATCGGGACTTGCAGCGGTGGTCACGAAGACCGGGCTGTAATAACTGTTATTCGCAAGAAAGTTGATGCCTCGTATTCGCACATTGAAATTCGTAAAGAGCCAGTCGAGGCCCCATACAGTTGAGGCAAACACGTCACTTACACCCTTCTGCCCTTCGCAGGAAACGGAGTTCGTTTCGCCATTCATTATGTTGAGCCCATGACTACTAGCTGCCGCGACCCATTTTTTCGCCGCCGATAGAAACTCTATCAAGACGGATTCCCTACTTCCAATTCACGAACAACGGTGAGGACCAGGCAATCATGCCGTCTTTTTGCAGGAGCCGCACGTAGTAGTAGTGACGCCCGCTATCCGTATTCGGATCTTGATAATTCAAACTCACCTCTTGCTGGTTTGGCTCCACGGAACGGATGACCTTCCCGTCCTTGAGCACATCCATCTTCGAAATGTCTGCTGTCCCGCGGGCTTTGACGCGGATCGGTGGAAGCGGACCGGAACTGCTCACCAAGTCCCCCATGAAGTGCTCGCCCATCTGCACTTCCAGGAGGATGTTATCCGTGGCGCCGTAGGTGTGGCGTTTTCGGAAAGCATTAAGAATGCCCTCGCTCGTGGGATCGTCCGTGAACGCCATGGCGTAGGAAACGTGCGTGGAGATGTGGTCGGAACTGGCAATCACGCCCAGGCGGTATCCTTTCTTCCAGGCGTTCACAACCATTCCTTCCGGTCTCTCGGTATCCACGACCTCGGGCCAGGGGGGAATCGAGCGCGCCGCATCTTGCGCTTCTTGCTCGGTAATGCAATAGGGGGCCCCTGCTTGCTCGTAAGATCGCCGCAATCCCTGGAAAATCTCCACCACTGGTTCGACTTCCGGATCAGGGTCCCGCCAGTCAGTCCCCATCCCATTCCCGGTTGTATGCGGTATCGTTATCCCGTGACGGGCTCCCACTTCCTCGTGAAGCAGCCGAATGTCGTTGCTTACGAGCAGACCGCCCTCCGCGTCGGCGGGCTCATCGCCTTCCGAGGTCAGGGGAAAGCTATAGAACTCTACGCCGCGGCCCAAAAAGAACGGAACCATATGGGCATCCTCGCGCCGGGGATAGAATACGTTCCGATGCCACCATGGAAAGCTGGAGCTCCGCTCGAAGGCATAAAAACTCACATAATTACCGGGAACATGACACATGTCGGTCAACTTGAGTGAGTACCACCACCAATAGGGCCAAGCGCCACCTTGGTGTTCTGTGTTGGCGCCAAAGCCCAAAGAGACCACATCGAGCATGTAACGATAGAAATCCTGCAATGACCCATCCAAGCGCCCGCCTTCATCCCAGCTCAGCTCCGTGTGACGGTGAAAGTCTCCCCGCACGATCCGATGCTCTTTGCCCTCAATCAACGTTCGGTACTGGCGCAGCAAAGTTACGTCGTTGGCCGAGTCAGTCGCCTCGCCCTCAGCCGATACTCGCGCCTCGGCCGGTGGCTTCAAGAGAAGCGGTCCGGAAGACGGAGGAGCCGTAATCATGCCGGCAAGGACCTGCTGCCGAATCGGACGATGATAATGAGCTTCCGTGCGGTTATCCGTTGGCCAGCACACCCAGAGATCGTGATTCGCCGCAAGCACCGAACTCATGCGCGTGCTCGATCTTCCCTTGCTGTTCGGTAAAGCAATCGCTTCCGACCACTGCTTTGCGTCCAGATGCGTCACCCAATACTCCCAGTAGCCCAGTGGCCCCGGTACCCACCTTTCCCAGAACGCCTCCTTTTGCGGCAGGGGGGGCGATGGGTGGCGAATTTCCGGACCTTAGCAACCACCCATACTGATCCCGTCCCGTCTGAGAATACATGGGGTTGATAGGTGTCCGCCCCTCCAAACACCCCCGCCAGGGGCGCCTGAGGCTCGAGCCACTTCCCGCCCTCATAACAACGAATCTGCGGCTCCCGAAATCCCCCCAAGGGAACCCCCTCGCCCCGCTTGCCTAGAATCCGACCCTGGTCCTTGCCCCAATGCGCATGCCCCGACTCCCAGGCTACCCATACGCGATCCAAGGGATCCACGGCTAACGTCGCCCGAGCATCAAAGCGTGGGGTGCCCGCAACGGTCATTTCCTCCCCGACCCTCCCACCTTGGACCGGTATCAGAAACACATCATAGTGTGCGTTCTTATAGCTGTCGTAAGCGACCCAGACGGTCCCCTTGCTGTCCATCGCGACCGAGGGCTCCCAGTCATTGGCTTCCCGATGGGTAATACGAACCTCCTCCGACCACTTCTCGTCCTCCAGAGTGCGCAGAAAAATATTACAGCTCGCCATTTTCGAAGGCGGTGAGTGCCCACGGAAGCCCTGCCAAACCACCGCCGCCCTGCCCTTGCCGTCCGACCATACACGCGGATTGATGTCCGGCAAGGGGTCTCGCGACCATCGCTCGAGCGCGCTCCATTCCTGGCGGGCCGGATCGAATCGCCGTGCATACAACCCCCAGTGGCTATCCACCTGCTGCGACCACACCACCCATACCCGGTTGGCGGTGTCCACCGCCACCTGGGGCAGCCAACTGTCCCCGCTCGTCGCCGGCACCCATTGGAGATTTTCCCACTCGCCGGATTTGTAGAATCGGAGGGCGATGTCATCCCGGCTACCGTCGAAGCTCAGCCATGCCACCCAAACGGTTCCGTCAGGCGCCATGGCGATCGAGGGCAGGTCATCTTGCCGGTATTCATGACCCACGGGAATGGCATCGACCGTTCCCCCCTCCGGTACCCACTTGAGCGGGAAAGACGGAGAGGCAAGTCCGGCTAATCCCGCCCCCGTTGCTATTCCCAAGAACCCTCGACGCGTAAGCCTGTGACCATGCATGCGTGAGCCTCCGATTACTTACCCGGCTCTCATATCTCGAATAGGCCCTATGGCCTCTTGCACCAGGTAATGATCGTGCTGGGATTCGTCCGTGATCTTGCGTTTCATATCACCTGAAAGGGCATTCCGCTCGCAGGTGATATAACCAGCCCGAGGACCGACATAAAGCAGAATTCGTGCCAAGGAAGGATGGGGAGGCTACTCAAACTTATTGTGGCCACCCGTAGATTTATCGACGATCTTGGGCTGCATATTCGCTGAAAAAGTATTATGTTCGCAAATAACGTAGTCGGCGTGCGGCCCGACGTACACACCCACGTGCTGGCTGGCTTGATTCCCTTCGCGGGTGTCGCCAATGGTGTTGGAGACCAGCGTAATGTGCTGGGTGGCGCCCTCAATGCGCACCCCGTAACCGGGAGGAGCGAGGCGCCCGTTATTCTCGATTACGTTCTCGCGAAAAGTGTTGCGGTGTCCCGCGGTGGTCTGAGGTTCGTCCCGGAAATAGACGCCCGCCTTGCCGTTTCCGCGCACCACATTCTTGATGAAGACGTTGTCGGTATCCTTGTGGCCGATTGAGATCCCGTCCCCGTCGTTAGCGATGGACTCGTTTTCTTCGAACGTTCCGCCCTGCACGCTCCAGCAGAGATACAAACCGTCGAGGTGATTATTGTGGCTGCGGTTGTGGCGAACCCGGCCCCGCAGCGCTATGCTTCCCAGGTGGATGCCCAAGCCGGCATTCCCGTAGCTCTCGCACTCTTCGATGGTGGGATCTTCCACATACCACGTGCTGATGCCGTCTCCCACGTAGTTGCGTGCTGTGACGCCTCGCACGCTGAAGTTCTTGGCGTGGAAGAAGAGGATGGCGCTGGGGTCGACCACGTGGAGATCGCCTTCGTCTTCCCCCCCCGGACGATTGCCCTCCACCGTGAGATTGCTAACATGGGCGTCCTCAACATTGAAGCCGGCAATCAGCGGAAAGCAGTTGCTCGCCTTGGCGGATTGCGCCGCGGCATGGTCAATCTCGAGGATGCCATCAAAGTAGAGCGTCGACCCCGCGATGCGCTCGACCGTTCGCACGTTCGGGTAATTTCCCTGCCACGGGCCATGGTCGTATACGACGACACCCATGCCGGGTTTGAAGCCGCCCGTGTCCTGGACGGTCGCCTGCGCTTCGGTTCCGTCCGCATCAATCGTCACAGGGCTTTCCACGTGCGCGCACTGCTTGAGGATGGTCTTTTCCGCACCCTCTCCCTCGAAAGTGACGTGGCTCGCCAAGCGCACGGAGTTCGAGAGAAGGTAGATGCCGGCTTTGACGTGGACGGTCCCTCCCCCGGCGGCCGCCACCCGGTCAACAGCTTTTTGAAGGGCGGTGTTGTCGTCGCCCACTACGTCCGCATTCTCGTGTCCGACGGTAATGATGGCGGGTTTTTGTCCGGGTCTTTGGTAACGCGAACATCCCACAACACTCATCAGCCCGATGAACACGGCCAGAGTGAAAGCACTGCCGAAGCAACCCTCGCGGATTCGCGCCATGGCTACCTTCCTCTTCCTGGGGATCGATATACACGCCGAACGGATGGGGTTCAACCTGATAAGACCCCCATTTTCCTGCGTCACTGGGGTCAGTTGATTATGACTCACCCAGTCATTAGCTCTGCCAATTGACAAACAAGGGAGAAGACCAGGCAATCATGCCGTCTTTTTGCAGGAGCCGCACGTAGTAGTAGTGACGGCGGTTATCAAGGTCCTCATCTTGATATTCCAAACTCACCTGTTGCTGGTCGGGCTCCGCCGTATGGATGACTTTACCATCTTTGATTACGTCCACCTTCGAAATTATTCCTGTTCCGCGCGCTTTGATGCGCAGCGGTGGAAGCGGCCCGGCACTGCTCACCAAGTCCCCCATGAAGTGCTCACCCATCCGCACCTCCAGCAGAATATTATCGGTGGCCCCATAGGTGTGACGCTTGCGGAAAGCGTTGAGGATCCCCTCGCGCGTCGGATCGTCCGTGTAAACCATCGCATAAGAGATGTGTGTGGATACGTGATCGGAGCTCGCAATCACTCCCAGGCGGTAACCCTTTCCCCACGCGTTGACGACCATTCCTTCCGGTCTATCTGTGTCCATAACTGCGGGCCAGGGTGGAACAGAGCGAGCTGCCTCCTGTGCTTCTTGTTCGGTAATACAATAAGGTGCGCCAACCTGCTCATAGCATTGCCTCAAGCCCTGGAAAATCTCCACCACGGGCTCGACATCCGTATTATGGTCACGCCAGTCGGTCCCCATCCCCGTCCCCGTCGTATGCGGAATGATGATGCCGTGCCGTGCGCCCACTTCGTCGGCAAGCAATTGAATGTCATTCTCAACGAGCAAACCACATTCGTCCGCGGGCTCATCGCCCTCCGAACTCAGTGGAAAGGTATAGAACCCAACCCCGCAGCGCAAAAAGAATGGAACCATGCGGGCATCCGCACGTCGGGGATAGAACACGTTGTGGTGGCCAAATGGAAAGCTAGCACTCCGCTCGTAGGCATAAAAACCTACGTAAGCGCCGGGAACGTGGTACATGTCGGTCATCTTGAGCGAGTACCACCACCAATAGGGCCAAGCGCCACCCTGGTGTTCCGTGTTGGCACCAAAGTCCAAGGAGGCGACATCGAGCATGTAACGATAGAAATCTTGTAAGGACCCATCCATGCGTCCTCCCTCGTCCCAGCTCAGTTCTGTGTGACGATGAAAGTCGCCGCGGTACAGGCAATGCTCCTTGCCGTCGATGGTGGTGCGATGCTGGCGCATAACCTCTAAATCACGCGTTTCGTGCGTCGGTTCAGGCGCCGGTTGCGCCGACTCTTCTTCCGCCGGCTTTAGCTCCGCAGGTCCCTTCCCAGACAGGGCAAGAATCATATCCGCATACACCTGTTGGCGAATGGGGCGGTGATAATAAGCTACGGTCCTATTGTCGGTGGGCCAAGTCAGCCAAAGATTGTCGTTGGGCGCGAGGGCCGCGTTTATGCGCGTGCTTGATCTTCCTTTGCTGGCGGGCAAGGGGTTGGGCTCAGACCATCGGTTTTGATCCAAATGCGTTATCCGATACTCCCAATAGCCATACTGGTTTTCCCAAGTCTCCCAAAAAGCCTCTTTTTGGGGATAAGCGGGACGGTATCTTGCGAGCTCCCGTACCTTCGCCACCACCCATACCTAGCCTGCCCCGTCCGAAAAAACATGCGGTTGATAGGTGTCGGATCCGGTGAAAGCCCCCGCAAGCTTTGCCCCGGGCTCCAGCCACTTTCCATTCTCGTAACAGCGAATCTTCGGTTCGCGGAAACCTCCGAGAGGGACGCCAACCTGCTTGTCACCTAAAATGCGCCCGTGGTCCTTCCAGGTCGTAACAGTCCCGGACGCAGGTGCGGTGTGCGCGCTCTTTACTGGAGGACAATGGGCAGAAACTGCCGTCTTTGAGCAACTGTTCTCCCAGCAAATGCAACATTATCGCGTTTTGGCGAAGGACACGCGAAGAAATTGTCTCTCCAGTTAATGGCAATTCACCATGGGATAATATTTCGAACACACCTCAAGGATGTCTTTTCCTCGAAACAGCCATGTCCGCTCGTTCAAGCGTTCGATTCCTTCGCGCGGAGGGATAAGTGGCGTACCCTGAGGGGTGTACTCGATTTTCATTTCCACAGATCCTGCGAGCTTATAGGGCTTGATCTGTGACAGGCGTTGCATGGCTCGCCGCGCCTTTTCGTTGATCAGGGCGCAGGCCGCGGGGTGGGAAAGCATCCAGGCGGCGGTGTGGCTAACGCCGGCTTTGACTTCGGCGCATTCGGCTTCCGGGACCAGCTCATGAAGCTCGCGGCAGGCAGCCGTATCCCCGGAAAGCATGATCACCGGGACGCCCAATTGCCCCGCCATCATCACGAAGAAGCCGATTTCGCCCGTCGGCCGGCCGTTGACCCAAACGTTCTGGATATCCAATGACTCGGTATGGGAAAGCACCGCTTTTTCCGCGCCCGCCATGGCATGCTGGCCGATGAAAACAAAGGCGCCGAAGGAAGGGTCGAGTTCCGCCGTCGGCGAGATCGGACCGCCTTCCAGCAAGTGCGCTCGCGGCTCAATATCCAGCACCGATAGACTGCGGCTGGAGTCGTGGCCGTCATAGACGTACACATCCGTAGCCCCCCCCTCATACAGCCCCTTGACCGCCGCGTTCACTTCATCGGTCAGTAGCCGGTGCGACTCTTCCCAACGCGCACTTTTCTGGGGATTGCACTGGAGTTCGAAATCAAAAATACCGTCTACCCCCTCCATGTCGGTGGTCATGAAGACCTTGAGAGGGTTGCCGGTCTGGGGGAATCCTGGAACCCCTGTGCCCAGCAACAGAATGAATCCAAAGACAAAAACCACGGCTCGAATGCGCGCGCGCAACATGACGACGCCCCTCCCTGTGAGTAAGCTGGGTCTGCGGTTGGCTCCCTCTCAAAACAAAAATTTCATGGCGGCCTGCATAATCCGCGGGGAATTGGCCGCCGTCACCAGTCCGAAAGCGCCATCAATATTTCCAACGGGGGTTTGAAATTGTGCATGATTGAACAAGTTGAAGCCCTCTATCCTGAACTCCAGGCGCTTCGATTCGGTAAGCTTCAAATTCTTCAGCAAGGCCATATCGAAATTATTGATTCCGGGCCCGTGAAAGAACCGACGATTGGCATCCCCCAACTGTCCGAGCGGCTCCGGACTGAAAAGCGAGGTATTGAAATAGGGGTTTCCCGTCCGGGGATCAGTAAAGTTCAAGGGGCCCGGGGTATAAGTGGGAACGTCGACGCCGCCGATTACCGTGCCGATGAGGGAATTGTCGTCTGTTTCGTGCAGGAAAATCGGAAGCCCCGTCGTAAACCTTGTAATGCCTGTGAGGATCCAGCCCCGCGTGAGCCGGTTTTTGCCGCTGGCGAATTTGTCGAAGGGTAATTCGTAACTGTAGCTAAATACGAAGTTGTGGGTCAAATCGAACGCCGAAAGAGACTTACTCAGCTTGAAGTTGTAAGGATTGATCCCTTCGTTCATGCCCGAGGAATTGTCGAGCGACTTGCTGTAGGTGTAAGCGCCCAGAAATGTCATGCGACCGCTCGTATGGCGTGTCGTAACCTCGAGCGCATTATAGTTGGAATTGGTGGCGGCAGCATAGTATTGGTTGCTTGCAAAAAGCGGCCCTAAAGGCGACCGGGTGCTGTTAATCACCCCTCCGGTGACAGGGTAATAGACGCCGTTTTCTCCAAAGGGCCCGCAGGTGGGCTTATTCGGCACCACTTCCGTAAGCTGGCTCACACTGAGGCATAGCGCAGGATTGCCGGGATTGGCCTCGATCGCGGCCAGAAGACGGTGACCTTGGGTACCTACGTAACTCACACTCATCAAGGTGTTCGGACCCAGCTTGCGTTCGGCAGACAACGAATAATTTTCGGCGTAGGGCAGCCGGTTGGTGTGAAAGAATCCGGGCGAACTGGTAATGGGTTCAAACAGGCGCCAGTTGATGGTGGAATCCGGATGGGTGGGGGAAGTATCGACAGGAGGGATCTGGGCGGGGAAGCGTTGACCCTCGCTGTTTCCGGTAGTGCGATCCACAAAAGGCGTGGTAAAAAGCGGCGGCACGGGACTCTCATACCAGAAGCCAAAGGGCGCATCGCCGGCTTCGCCAAAGTTCCCCAGGGTTTCGATGGCCGTATAGAACTTGCCGAAGCTGGCGCGCAGACTTGCAGAGCCTGGGGAGCCGAACAACTTTTCCCTGATCCCTCCCGAGCCGCCCAGGGAATAAGCCAGCCCGATGCGCGGACCGAAGTTGTTGTACCGGGTAGGCGCAGAAGTCGAGGGAATTCCCGGGTCTCCCGGGACCAGATACCCCCTCGGCGCGCCCGGGAAAACCACGGATTGCTCCCCTGGAACGATGACCTCGAGCTCGTTGTGCGCCTCCCACCAGGGTGTACTAACCTCCCACCGCAGTCCGTAGTTCAGCGTCAAATTGGGCCGTACGCGCCAGCTATCCTGAGCGTATATCCCGTAATACCGCGCCCGGTTGTACTGCGGCACGTGTTGCGACTGATAGTAGTAGGCCGGGGCGCCGATCAAAAAATCGGCGAAGTCGATCCCCGTCTCACCCCCGTTAAACCCGAAGAATCCCTGGTTGGGCAGGGCATTCAACAGGACCTGATCGTAGTGGAACTGGCCACCCAGTTTAACCGTATGCGTCCCCATGACCTTTGAATAGTTGTCAAGCCACTGGAAGGTGTTATTTATCTGTGGGACATCCCAGACATTCGTCCCGATGGAGAAATCATTAAAGCTAAGATAGGGAACCCCCTCGAATTGAGGATAGAGCGCCACCATGCCCAGCGTGTCAGCACCTTCTACAAAACCTAAAGAGCTGAGCTTCGGCCCGACCCCGCCTACGTCTTTATTGAAGTTATTGGCATCGCGCATGTAGCTGAACCGGAATTCATTCACCGCGGTGCCCCCGAAGGATTTGGTATCGCCCAGGTTCAACAACTGAGCCCGCCCCGCGGTAAGGGCATTGAATCCGGGAAGATTGTCTTGGGGATACGGGTTGTTGAGGTTGTAATTATCCAAGAAATAGTACGCCGAGAGCAGGCCCCAGCGGCTGTTACCGTCTATACGCATGGCGCCCTTGTCGTCTCGCAGGAGGGTGTTGTAAGCCGAGGTGGTAAAGTACCCTCCCGGAACGTTGGGCAGGGGAATGTATGGCAAAAGGTGCTGCACGGGAGGCGAAAAGGCGGATTGAGGAATGTAGGCATTTGGAAACACACAGGCGGTGCTGACTGTGCAACCCGACGAGTAGTACAGCTCGCCGGCGGTGACGGGGTAACCCAACTCGCCCGAGAGAATATTCGCCCAATAGGAACCCTTCACCGGGGCCTCGAGGTCACTCGCCAAGGCGCTGAAGTCCCCGGTCCGTTCATTGGCGGAAGGCACGAGAATCAGGCCGAGGTTTGCACCAATAATTTCGCGGTTGCCTTGATAGTCGGCAAAGAAAAACACTTTGTCGCGGCGAATCGGCCCCCCCACGGTCCCTCCGAACTCATTCCGGATGTAGGAGCCGCGGTTGGGATAATTGTAAAAGTTACGGGCATCCAGGTCGGTGTTCCGTAAAAACTCGAAGACGTCGCCATGAAACTGGTTGGTGCCGGATTTCGTAGCGACGTTCACCTGTCCCCCGCTGTAGTTGCCGTATTCCGCATCAAAATTGTTGGTGAGGATGCGAAATTCAGCGATCGATTCAAGATTGGGAATAATCGCCGTGCCGTTATACGAGCCCTCGTTCGTGCTGCCGCCGTTCACCATGAAACCGTTGGCGGATTCGCGCATTCCACTCACCGAAAAGTTACCGGGATTGAGCTCTCCCGAAACTTCGCTAGCCGGATAGTAGCCCGCGTTCTCCCCGGAATTTGTCGGCGCGACGCCGGCCTGGAGCGCCAGAAGATCGGTAAAGCTGCGGCCGTTCAGTGGCAGGCCGACCATTTTTTGACTCCCAATTACCTCGCCCATTTGGGTGCTTGTGGTGTCAACGTGAGCGGCTGTCGCAGAAACGCTGACCTCCTGGGTCACAGCACCCACTTCGAGCGCGACATCCACGCGCAAGGCAGAGTTAACATCGATCATCAGGCCGTTCTGTCGGTACTCCCTGAACCCTTTGGCCTGAACGGTCACGTCATAGTGCCCCACCGGCAGGACAGGAAATACGTAGAAGCCCTGAGCATTGGTCTGAGTGGTTTGCCTGATCCCCGTCTCCGTGTTGAGAGCCGCAACACCTGCGCCGGGAACCACCGCACCGGAGGCATCGGACACAGTTCCTGAGATACTCCCTGTCACACTTGCACGTAACGCCGGGACCGTGGTCGCCAAAACTAACAGGGGCAGCACTACGAGAACCTCCCGCGACCTGAGAAGCCCGGACAAACTACGAAGAAGAGATACCACTAGACATTGGTTGCTCATCTCAATCCTCCTTCTTTCCGTTGTTGACATCGGGTTAAAACCTCTTGCTGCGCGGACATTGCTCGTCGAAGTTCCGGGACTAATTGGCTGGCGGAAATGGGGTCATTCGTCTTTGCCAGTAAGCTCCATACCAAGCGGTCAACTTTGCGCACGGCAGCAAGGATTCCGAAACTCCTGTCCTGCCAGTGAGAACCTGAATCTGCAAAGAGGGCCGGCTGGGGCGCCGCACCCGTAGGGGCTCCAGCTTTACTAACGGAAGCGCCTTCTGCTCCAGCCTGCGGGGATTCAGCACCGGACGTGGTGCCACTTGACAACGCTTCCAGGAGTGGCAGCAAAAATCCTTGCAAGCGGTTGGTGCGCTCGACCAGAGCGCCCACATGGTCATTCACCATTTCTATAAGTTGCGCCTTGGCAACGGGGGTAAGGTTTGCCTCCACATCAGCAGGATAGCGGCGTGCAAGGTTTCGCAGCGCGAAGCCGTGGGACAGCGCGGCTCCACTGACTGCGAGGACCTCCTGCGTGAAAGACTCCTGGGCTTTCGGATCTCCGAAGATTTTTTCCAGCCGCTTCTCATTTGGATTAACCGTAGGAGCAGTACTCTGTGCCGGTGCGGGAGGGCTTAACACCGTTTCTTGTGTCACGGTCGACGGCGAAGGGCAGGTATCACAAGTAGGGCTGGGGGGCCTCTCGAGTACCAAGCCCGTGTTGGGAAGAGCCTCCAACTGCTGTTGCAACTTGGCTTGCAGCTCCGGAGCAACAGCCGACGCATCGATAATCACTTTGCCCCGGCGATCTCGGCTGATTTCAATCGGTTCACCTAGATCCGCATCAAGCTGGTGCAACCCGTAGCGCACGGCCATTTCTGTTTCTTCCGGATCAGACGGGGGAGGCACCAAGCTCTCTGCCGTCTCGATCATCACCGGGCGGAGGGGCTCGACCGGAGTGGGGGGTTCAGCAAACAGCAAGGCGTTAACCTCAGAAAGGGGCAGCACCCTGTAATCAAGCTCGGCAATTTCGTATTCCCGGTCATTGACCCACAGCCGCTCCTCGACGGGGTGCCAGTCCGCCGTGCGTACGACCAGTTCCGCTTTGGTGATCTGGGAGTCGTTGTGGTGAAGATCGTCGGGAGGTTGGCTCTCGGGGATGGTAGTTAACGCCAACGGCTCGGAACTGCCGTTCAACTCCACCCTGGTGGGATCCTTGGCGGGGGCGACAATATCCTGCTTGGCCGGCAGGGAATCCCGCCAACGCGCGTACCCCGCGGCGGAGAGCGGCGCTTGCCAATCTAGCTGGTTGGCGTTGTAGATGGTCCGCAACTCAGTAAGAATCGCTGCTGAAGACCCCGTCTGGCGGTACCGCCCGCGGGAATAATCCTCCCAGGAATCGTAATCCGTGGTCGCCTGTTCAGTGGACCCAGCGACTTTTCGCAGCACCCGCAACCTCTGGTGCAGGACGGGGGCGGGAACCTTGTCCAACTCTGCGGATTGCGCCGCCTCAACCCGTGCCAGCAGTTCACTCGCGGACACCGGCGTTGTCAGACTCATCCTCCAAAAACCCACCACCAGCACGGCCAGCAGCACCACGAAGATCGCCGCGCGCGGCGCGACATGCAGACCAAACGGTCCGAATTCTTGCATCAGGAGGGAGAGAAATTTAGGACCCGCAGCTTCGACTTCCAGCCGGGCGAGTTTGTCGTCAAAATTGACCAGGGCTCGGCGGGGAAGTTCAGGCGAGCCCGCGAACGAGGAGTTGCGTACCTCCATGAATTCGGAAATTGCCCGCTGCATCTTTTCCAAGCGCAGCCGGCATGACCAACATTGCTTGGTGTGGTTCCCAACCCGATCCCCCCCGGAGCCCGACTCACCATCCAAATAAAGCATCAGGTCTTCAAACGTGGGGTGCCACGTCTGCCTACGGAATCTTTCAATCCATAAACTAATCATATGAAGTGCCTTTGACCAACTTCTGAATAATCCGGCCCAAATATTTCACCAATGTGGGTAACCGCATCTCCAAGATGCCTGCGATCTCTTGATAGGACAGACCTTCTGCCCTCAATTCCAGGCAGTGGCGCTCTTCGCTGGAAAGGGCAGCCAGCGCCTGCCGCAATCGCTGCTGCCGTTCTTGCATTAGTATTTTCTGGTCAGCGCCGGGGGCAGGATCGCAGGCTTCAGTTTGGACACAGGGCGCTATAGGTTCCAACCGACTGTTTTTTCTTTGCCGATCGATAGCTAGATTGTGGGCGACCCGGAACAGCCAAGCCCGGACGTTCGCCACACTATTCCCCCTTTGCAAATGGGCATACAAGCGCAGGAAAACTTCCTGCGTCAGGTCTTCGGCCTCATCCTGGCTCTCCAAAACCCGGAAGAGGTACCGGTACAGGGGATCCCGAAGGAGCTCAAAAACTTGGGTGACCCTTTGCCCAAGGGCTGAACGGTTACCCGTGGCACACGAAAGCTCAAGGTCCAGCGGTAAACCCCCGGCCTTGGCTTCGCCATTGGCCATGCGAATAATCCTATTAACAAAAACGGAAGGCCCGGGGAGCAGTCAAGCCCTCCCCGGCCAACCCGTCGCAATCAATTTCTGATCGTGCGAAAAGGCGAAACATCTTCTGTCTATAAGGACGTATGAGGAACGAATTTTATACACCAACGGGAAATTTTTATTGAGGGGTATGAAAACCCATCGCCGGGGGAAACCGGGGACGGGGACGTTTCATTGATTTTCCGTGAATGGGAGTGCCTTCTGCTGTTCATCGGCAAGTGGTTTCCGGCGACGGCTCCCCTTCTGGGGAATCGTCCTTGCCACACATGCCCGCGGGAGGCGCGGGCAGCGTTCCAGTTTCCAGCAACCGTTTTCAGTCTCCGGAGCTGGTAGCCCACGGACAGGAGAGCACTGTCCGTGGCTACCAACTGCTGCCGTCGCACCGCCTGCCGTAACAAATCCAGATAAACCATCCGCTCCGCGTCGCTGGCTAAAATGAATTGACGGCCATTGCCACGTTGCGTCACGTGGTGTGCTACATCCGCGACAACTACCCCAGGTAATCGAGCCACGGCGGGCATAATACTAGAAAACGTCTGTCCCCGGTTTCCTCTGCTGTGGAGTGAATGCGCGAACTTTCTTCGTCAGGCCAGCTCCACTCGCACTACTTCGTGAATGAGAACCCGAGGCACCGTGAGCTCTACCCAGCCATCCCGTACTGCCCACTTGGGGCTTTGCTCCGTCCGTAGCAGCGATACGGATTTTACGTCGCGGCCTTGGGGCACTCGAACTCGTACTCTGATATTCGTTACAGGCAGAAATTGTTCCCGAGCGGGCAACTCCTTCCAGACGTTCCCCGTGTCAGCCAACAAGTGCAAGAGCAACGTGTCTCGAGAAGCCGCAAACTGCGGCATTAATCCAAGGCGGAATTCCACCTCGTAGGTTCGGAACTCCCCCAGAATCGGATCTAGCAGCGAGGCAAAATACGCCCGGAGCGGCTCCATCAGCGTCTCTTCGTAAATTGCTTCCAGACCCGAACCGATGTAGGTGACTCGCCCCTTTCCATGGCGTCGAGTGACTACGGCAGGACCTAACGTGCGGCGGTGACCGCGGTCATAAGTCTCCCCTATTACTTCTGTCCCGTGGGCAGCTTCGAATGACATCGCTTGAGGATCTTGGGGAATTAACTTGCCGGAGGAGAGAATGCGTAGATACAGATCGGGGATCTCGACCGGCTCAGGCGACTTCCAGGTCGCGCCCAATAACTCCGCAAGACCATAATTACTCCGTGTGCGTCCATATTCATCGGCCACGGAGGTCAGATGCGTGGCAACCAGCGCGCCGCCGTCTTCGACATACTTCGTTATTGTGGCGCACTGAGCATCGCTCAGACATGGGGCGTTCGGGACAAACAGAAGCTTGTACTTCGCTAACCTCTCAGCCGTCATTTCATAGTCCAGGAACGGCTCCGCATCGTAGCTGAGACCTTTCAGCAGTTGATAGGCCCCTTGGTAGTAGTTCTGATAGGCTTGGAGCACGAACTTCTGACCCTGATACCAATCGATTGTTTGCGATCCCACTAAGACCCCTGCTTGCGGGACCGGCTTGGCTGACCGAAGCAAAGCTTCATGCCGGCCTGCAAAGTCGAAAACCTCTTTCACGTACTGGCCGCTCTCACATACCTCTCCTTCAGGCATGTAGAAGAAGCGTTGTAACCCCCAGTAACAAAAGCCCACGTTCGCGGCAGTCGCTACCGCGCCGTCCAGCAGCAACTGCTGGCCTTCGACCGGGTAGCTGTACCAACCTTGCACCGAACGATCCTTCATGTGCTCCCCGTTGAATTCCGCATATGAGCCCAGATACGTCCAGATCACCTTTCCGGTCGATTGACCCAACTGCATATTGAACAGCTTCTGCTCTGGCGTATCCGCAGCTTCAAACATGAAACCGTCAACGCTTCGGAATCCACGGGAGCGCCATTCCCCCTTATTGAGCAAGTCAGTGTTGTTGTACAAGACGGGCACATCGCGCGTCTGGCGGATCATCTCACGAATCTTTCGCAGGAAGCCGATGACTACGTCCTCTGACATCCAACGTCGATACTCGATTTCGTCCTCCAATCGTGTCGTGCCATTCTGCAAGGGTATGGTCTTTCCGGTCGCGCTCTTGTAGGCTACCTTACAGTAGCGACAGTGGCAAAAGCGCTGACTATTAAATCCCTGATAGGGTCCGTCGAAATACATCACATCGACCGGATAGCTGCTGAGGACCTCGCGGACCCTTGCCTGTATTACGTCGCGCAGTGGGGAATTCAGACATCCTTCAATAAATTCGGTCCAGCCCATGTGTGGGGTCGTAATCGGTCGACCATCTAAATCGCGCCGCACCCAGTCTTCATAATCCGGATTCTTCGCATGCACGTCCATGAAGGGATGATTTAGAGGGTTGTACGCGACCACCTTGAGGCCTGCGTCGTGAAACAACTCCACCGTACGCCGCAGAGGATCACGCGATCCCAACTCAGGATGAATGGGGTACTTGGTTTTCGTTGGGAAATAGGCGTAATAAGAGGCTGTCGGGTACCGTATTGCGTCAGCATTGAGTTGCCGAGCAATGGCGAGCGCTTTTTCGGGTTCGTAGTCGAACGAGGGATAGAACGGCGGGTTGTAGCCTTCGGCGATCACCATACGAGCCGAACGAATCCACGCATAAGCGCTCTCGCTAGCTCCACCTTGGGGGTCGGCGATCGCAAGACCGTGGCTAGGGATGGAGCTCGCTAACACGGATGTGGCTGTCACGATGCCGGCTTGCTGTAAGAGTTCGCGGCGGCTAAGTCTCTTCACGGTCGTTTCCTCCTGAGCATTTATGGCCGAAAAGCTGGCCACCCATAACCCCACTGAGGATCGATTTCTGCGCCAACGGCCGCTACAAGCACCGGTGGGTTCAGGCCCTCCGCCCGGAAACAGTGCTATCCGTCGTGGGTGTCTATGGAAATAATCAACTGCTCGTTATGGGTGGAAGCGGTCTGGGGACCGCGCCTCGCGTTGCTCCAGTCAGGATCAGCAATGCTCTCGGCGCCAGCGCGGGGTTACCTTAAATTCCAAATTATAGTATGAATACTCCGGTCTGCTCCCCTCGCGATTTCGGCGTTGATTCCGTCAGATGGGAGTGATTATACAACCTTATCCGGGATTTGTTCTCATCTCTGTGTATCTCGCCACATTTCAATCTGCATAATAGAAGGTGAACAATCGGCGAGATTTAGCGGCTTGGGAAACCGGGGAGAGTCCCCGGTTTCCCCCGGTTATGTGGCCAGAAGCACGGTTCATGTCGGAATTTAGGCGCTAAGAAACCGGACCACGGTTCGATATTTTCTCGTTCGGAGCGAGTTGGGCGGCGAGAGCGGGGCGTTTCGAACCCGCGCTCTTGGGCAAAGCTGGATAGTAGTAAGCGTAGGCGTCCAGATTCGCAGAGCGGCTGGTGTTCAGGATAATCCCCGCGAGGGGTGCGCCTTTCAGGGCCACCAGGCTCTCGTGAAGTTCCTCGCGCCGGGTGTGGCCTTCCCGCACCACCAGGACAACCGCATCACTGAGGGCGCCCAGAAATCGTCCATCCGCGAGCGGCAAGACCGGAGGAGAGTCAATGACCACCCAATCAAATGTCGACGTAGCTGTCTTGACCACGCCCCGCATAAAATCCCCCTGTAACAACTCGACAGGATTGGCGGGGGGACGGCCTGCCGGGAGAAGGAAAAGACCCAGGGGGTCAATCCTCCGGCACAAAGCCATGAATTCGGCACGACCCTGAAGGATCTCGGCCAACCCCTCAACGAGTTTCAAGCCGAATAGCAAAGGAAGGCTGGGTCTACGCAGGTCGGCATCCACCAGGAGCACTCGAATGGATGATTGGGCCAGGGTAATGGCCAAATTCGCGGCCACCATGCTTTTGCCTTCCCTCGGAATCGCGCTGGTTACCAAAACAGACTTGAGCGTGCGCTGCTTGCGGAGCTGGTAGAGTCGATAGCGGAGGAGCTTGAAGCGCTCCATGGCGGCAACATCTTCTTTGCTCGCCCCCAGCAAATGACTTTGGGGGTGCAGCCGGCTGGTGACTCGTTCGAGGTCCGCGAGGCCATCCACTTCTGGTGCGAACGCCTTGAGCATGTTTGCCCCCTGACCTAACTTGCCTGGGAATGCTTCCGTTCCAGGATCGTTGTTGATCTGCTCCGCGCGACGCAGCGCTTCAAATATCCGGCTCACTTTTGTCCTCCCCTCGTTCCCGGCCTAATTCGGTCTTCCCACGCTTCTAAAATCGCTTTCTTCGTCCTTGGGCCCCGACGTCCCCGGCCAGCAATCTTCCCGGCATGTTCCGGGACCCTCCGCCGCCGGATGCGGGGCACCCGTCCCGTGACCATTGGCTCCTGCAAGGCAGAGATCCGCAGCAGCATCCTCCACCATCGTGTCGGTGACCTCCCTCTGTCCGGCGGCAAAGGCCGAAATCAACGCGTTATCGCACAGAATGTTAATCAGCCTGGGAATTCCAGACGAATACATAAACACTGAGTGTATTGCCGGGAGCGAGAAAATGGGCTCGCGCGACCCTGCGTGCCAGAGGCGGTCCCAGATATAACCGCGTGTCTGGGCTTCGGAAAGAGGCCGGAGCCGAAACCGCATGGCAATTCGTTGCTTGAGCTGCCGGAGATGATGCGATTCGAGGATGCCATCCAACTCAGGCTGCCCGACCAGGACGATCTGAAGGAGCTTGCCACGCGCTGTCTCCAAGTTGGTCAGCAGACGAACGTCCTCGAGAACTTCGGTATCCAAGTGCTGAGCCTCGTCGATGATGAGAGCGGTATACAAACCTTTCTGCCCACGCCTGAGAAGGTACCCTTGGAGCTGTTTGACAAGCTGACTCTTGCTGCGGGGATGTTCGGTGATTCCCAGATCGTTTGCCACGGCCAGCAGGAACTCCCAGCTCGAGAGGCGCGTGCAAAACATATACGCATAGGTAAGTTGCTTCCGGTCGAGCAAGCCGAGCAGACAGCGAACGACCAGCGTCTTGCCGGTGCCAACTTCGCCGGTCAGAACCATGAACCCCTTGTGCGCATAGATGCCGTAGTAGAGGCCGGCCAGCGCTTCGTTTTGGGCGTCGGTGCGGAAGAAGAATTGTGGATCAGGGCTAATCTCAAAGGGATTCCGTTGCAGCCCGAAGAAGGACGCATACATGATCAATTCACCAAAAAAAGACAGGCCCCCAACCCAAAGGAGGCAATCGCCAGCAAAACCGCCGTGAGGACTTCAATCAGGCGATGCCGCCGCATTTGGGCCTGCTCCCAAGGGGATTGCAGAAGCGGTAGCGAAACAAGAATCGGGAGCGAGGTGACCGCTTCAACGTCCGCTTTACCCTGAAGGCGCGCATCGGTCGTCTCCTTCACTCCTGCCAAGCCGATCCCCGCCAACAAGCCCAATACCCATCCGCCCAAAATGATTTCCCTGCGGTTGGGTTCGACCGGCTTTTCCGGAAGACTTGCGGGATCGACTATCCGGAACTGTTCTCCCTGTTGGCGCTTTTCCAGGTTTGTGGCCAGTTCGGACTGCGATTCCTTCTGCAAAAGCGATTCGTATCGTTCCTTGGCATCTTGGTAATTTCGAGTAACTTCCGCCAATTGCCCCTCACGGACCGGTGTAAGGTTCAGGTGGGCCTGTACAGCTTGAATCCTCTTCCTCAGGAGTTCTATCTGCTTCCTGCGGCTTGCGACGTCGAGGTGTACGGCTTTCAGCCGGCTATCGATCTCAATGAGATTAGGTTGAGCGCTATCCTCCACGGGTATTTCATCTCCCTGGGTTTTGGAGGAAGCGGCGCTGCCGGAGGTTTTTTGCTGCTGTTGGAGCTTTTCCAAACGGGCGATCTCGTTCTTCGTTTGAATGACCGCCGGATATCGGTCCGTGTACTTGGCCCGCAAATCCGCCAGCTTGGCGCGCAACTCCGGCAAAGTTTCCGGCTGGGAGGTTTCCGGAGCGGAAGTAATAGCCAGCCCGAGCGACTTGTTTTCAGCCCGCATCGATTCCAGGTAGGTTTCATCCTGTTCTGCCCGGTCGAGTCCGGCGGAGGCGGCGCTGAATTGCGCTTGCAAACCAGTCAAAATTTCCAAGTTGCTTTGCTCCTGTTCGGGCAGTTCGCCGAGGTACTGCATCTTGGAATCACGCAGAAGTTGTTCTTTTTGAGCCAGGTCCTGGCGAGCTTCCTCGAGTTGATTGGCCAGGAAATTGGTGGTGCTGACCGATTGCTGATCGCGAGCGCGAGCATTCTCATCAATGAACAGCGAGGTTAATTCATTGACGACTCGCTGGGCAGTCTCTTTCGTCGGGGCCAAATAGGAAATGCTGAAGGCAGTCAGTTCCCCCGTGCGGGCCGAGGCCTTCACCGGCTCGACGGTTATATCTTTCCGCATCCTTTCGATCAAGTCGTCATTCTCCGGATTCGCGCGTTCGGCGGGGTAGAGGTCAAATTGCTCGATCAGGTGTTCCAACCGGCTTCGACTCAGAATCTGGTGTGTCATGCTCTGCAAGTGGTCCTCGATATTCATCACCACGTTGGGCGTCACATACTGAGTGGGAACCTGCTGTTCATCGACCAAGATCAAGGCCTCGGAGCGGTAGCGCACCGGCAGAATCCGCGCGACACCCAAACCCAGCATGCCAATGGCAAAGAACGGTCCCAATAAATGCCAACGGCGGCGGACTACTATGGCCACGCCGTCCTGCCAACTTAGTTGCGACGTCCGATCTTCATTGAGCACCGGTGTCAATGCCTCCCCAGGGGGATGTGCCCCACACGGTAGAAAAAGCCCAAACTGATGTAATTGCGGTTCATATCGAAGAGAAAGGGGAAATCCCCGTAGACGCGCTGCCGTCCAGCGTTGTACCCCACTTGGACCACCAAGCGGGAAGAAAGTTGCCGCTCAATTTTTAGGCTTCCAGTTTGGTCATGCAGCGCCGCCCCCCGAAACAGCGGCGAGAGGGAAGCGGATTGCGCCGCCACCCCGTCGATCAGGAGGTCCCAGTGGCGGATAAGGCTTCGGCGCACATCAAAGCTTCCCGCCGTATTCATTACCGAGGTAAAGAAACCCCCACTGTCGGTGGCGAGCCGTTGCCCTGAGAGCGTCACGATGGTCCGAGTCGAACGCCAACTCAAGCTGAAGCCACCGCCACCATTCCAACTCGACTCCCGGTTGCGAGCTCCCGCCAGGCCCGGGGCGCTACTTACCACGCCAGGAGAAATGAAAACATCATTTAAGCGCAGATACTCGGGCCCTCCGTACAAGCTCACCAACAATCCTGATTTTCCCTGCCATGTGTAAGTCAGCGAGGGGCTCTCAATCTCGTCCATCGAGGGCCCGTAGCGGAGGTTCTCGTGCAGGGCGGATATCCCCACAGTGGAATTTGCGCTCCAACGGTAGGTGTAATCCACACCTCCGCGGTACGCTTGGGTATTAAAGAGACTTTCCTGGAGATTGGCGACAGCACTGAAGTTCAGGTCGCCGGCACTGCCAAAGAAGTCAAGTGTGCTTCGCCGGCTGCTTTGGTAGATGGCGTCCGCACGCCCTTCATCGGTAAATACGCGCGCCAGGGGGACGATGGTCGTTTGGTTAAAGGTAGGGGATAGGGCTAGTGCGGGAGAAGCATTCGCGTTCAAGCCCGGTGAGGAGATTCCGTTCAAGTAGGAGCCCGTGTCCTCGAAGCGCAGCTCGAAATGGCGGGCGGGGTCATATTTGGCCTTTAATGAGAGGTAATGGTTGGCTTGATTGTATCCGGGTATCGCCGTATAGAAGAGGGCTTCCGGCTGATAATCGAGGCTCAGAGCAGACCGCTCACGCTCCTCCTGCAAACCGAAGTGGGCGCCGCCCTGTAAAATTGTGCTTCCCACCCGGTCGGCGTTATCGCCAAAAACATTATCATCGTAAGCCGTCTGCTCATTGAGGTCCACAACTACGCTGTTCTGCGGTGTGGATTCGTCCGCATAATGTAATTGCTGGGACGTAGCTCCTTCCTGTGCCTCCGAGGTGTCCTGCGATTCCTGTGCGTAACCCGGGGTCGCAAAGTAAACGAGGGCGCCACAAACCAGCAAAAACGGCAAGTGGGTCTGGACCGTTCTCCAGCATCTCATGGTTTTTTCGCCTCACGGCACAACCACAGTGTCTCCCGGTTCAAGTTCCACGTTCTGATCTGCATTGATGCCCTTAAGGACTTGTTTGTAATTGAAGGCAAGGCGCGAGACCTCGCCGTCGGAGGTTCGCCGCAGGATAAAAATTTTGGTGACCTTCGCAAAGTCTCTAAACCCGCCCGCCATTCCTATGGCATCGAGGACACGAACGGGCTGGGCAAGCGAGTAAGACCCGGGATGCTGGACCTCGCCAAGGACATTGAACTTGCGGCTCTTAACCTCCTGAACGGTAACAGCAACCGCTGGATTCGAAATGAAGGCTTGGAGCTTATTGGTCAGAGCTTCTTGAAGTTTATCAGGCGTCAGACCGCTTACGGTTAAGTCACCAATCAGAGGCAGGGAGATCTTGCCGTCGGGACGAACGGCAACAACCCTCGAAACCTCCGGCTCGTGCCACACATCAATTTTTAGAACATCTTCAGGTCCGATGGTATACGGGTCATTATCGATGACAGGGCGCTCGCTCGCCGCTCCCCCCGGGGGGGAACTCCCTTTTGGGGACTCTCCGAGTTTGGCACATAATCTGAAATTCACAGGTTTCGCCTCGGATTTCGCGGGCAGGAATCCTACGGAGACGAAAATCAATATCAGGTTTACAGCCCAGCAAAGATTGGGTTCTCTATTGTGACGTAGGCGGTTCATGTTCCTGTCCTTGCGTATTCATGATGGAGCCGGTGGGGGGCTCCGCCGCGGGTCGTGCCTGCCATCCTTTGCGAGGAATTCCGGCGTCCTTGATTTTGTAAAGCAGCGACCGATAACTGATATTCAGCAGCCGTGCCGTTTTTTTGCGATTGCCCTGATTGGCATTCAGGACTTCTAAGATGGCCTTTCGTTCGGCTCCGCGTGCAGCGTTCCGCGCAATCCGGCGCAGAGAAATCGTGGGTCCCTCAACCCGTTCGGATTCCGTCTCTTCGGCTTGCCCACCGAGGAGCTCATCGGCGATGACCTCTTCCGACCCGAGGATCACGTAACGGTTTATGAGGTTCTCAAGTTCGCGGATGTTTCCCGGCCAATCATTTTCCTGCAAGAGCCGGAGAGAATAGCTCGTAAGTGGCCGCACAGGGTGAGCACTTTTCTGGGAATAAAGCTGCAAGAAGTATTCGGTGAGTGCAGGTATATCCTCCCGGCGTTCCCTTAAGGGAGGGAGATGGAGAGTTACCACGCTGATTCGATAGAAAAGATCGGGCCGGAAGGCGCCCTTGCGAATATCCTGCTCCACGGGTCGATGCGTGGCGCATACGATGCGGACGTGAATGTGTTTTCCCTCCTGCGCGCCGATGGGGAAAACCTGCCCGTCTTGCAGAACCTGAAGGAACTTCGCCTGGGCGCCGGAGCTGAGCTCGGCAATTTCATCGAGGAGCAATGTCCCGCCATTCGCCGCCTCGACCCTACCCTCTTTGCTGGCATTGGCTCCCGTGAAAGCACCCTCTTCGTAACCGAAGAGTTCACTTTCCAACAGGGATTCCGGGATAGCCGGGCAGTGGACTTTCACAAATGGTCCGGAACTCCAAACCGAATGAACGTGCATGAACTTGGCGATGACCTCTTTTCCTACTCCACTTTCTCCTCGAACCAAGACCGGCACTTCTGAGTCAGCCACCTTCCGTACCCTTTCGTGAACCTCCTTCATGGCCTCCGTGCGTCCGAAAATAACCTCTGCCGGTGGGAGACTCGTAGCCGGGTCCAGAATCCGCACGCTGTCGATCAAACTCTTAGGCATCAGCGATCCCCTTCTCAGCCTTTCATGACACCTCGAAAGTCGAAGACGGATCAGGGACAATCCGGTACTGCCGCGCCTTCTGGAGCAGGGCCTTGGTACTGATGTTCAGAAGTCGGGCGGCCTCTTTGCGGTTGCCGGCTGCTCTGTCCAAGGCGAACCTGATGGCTTCCTTTTCTGTTTCTTCCTTGAGTCCGCGAACCAAACTTTTCAGGTCTGTAGAGTCCTGTATGCGCGGCGGATGGGGAGACCCATTTAGGCAAGGCGTTCTCTCGCCATGATGATCAGTGAGCTCGGCGAGGGCTGCGTCCTCGTCACCCAGAACCAACAGCCTTTTTACGAAGTTCTCCAACTCCCGCACATTGCCGGGCCAGCAATATTGCAAGCATGCCTCGATGAGGCGAGGGGAAAACGACCTTGGGGGAAGTCCCATCCGCAGTCCCATCCTCCTCATAAAATATCCCAGCAGGGGCACAATCTCCTCGCGCCGTTCCCGCAAGGGAGGAATATGGATGGTGAAAGCGCTTAGACGATAATAGAGGTCCTCACGGAACCTCTTGGTGATCAAGGCTTGGCGGATATCCACGTTGGTCGCGGCAAGAATCCGCACATCTACTGTAACCAGAGACCGCCCGCCCAAGCGTGAAAATTGGCGATCCTGGAGCACCTGCAAGAGCTTGGCTTGCAGAGTCGGAGGCAGTTCCCCGATTTCATCCAAGAAAATGCTTCCCTTGTTGCAGAGTTCGAACATACCGGGCTTGGATTTCACGGCCCCCGTGAAGGCCCCAGCTTCGTAACCGAACAACTCGCTCTCCAAGAGGTCGGCGGGAATGGCCGCGCAGTTGACCTTCAGGAACATGCGGTGTCCCCTGGGGGAGAGTCGATGAATCCGCCGGGCATAGACTTCTTTCCCGACGCCACTTTCCCCCAGCAGAAGGATGGGAATATTGACCGAGGCAAAACGCTCGACGTGCCCATGAATTCGCGCCATTGCCGAACTGCTGGGTAGGAAAAGGTAGTCGCTTCCCTCTTCCCCAGCCGGTTGGGCACAAATCATAGCGGACGTTAGGCTTTCTAAAGTCGAGGTTATACTCATTAAAATTTATCCTTCCCCCCTAGTAGAATTTTTGGGCCTCGACCACTGGCGGAGCAGCGAAAGAATTTGGGAGATAGGTGTGGTCTTGGCTACGAAGCCGTCGGCTCCACTGCGCGCGGCAGCTTCACGATAAGCTGGGCCATCGAGCGTTCCAAACATCACCACCACTGTTCCCGGAAGCGCCGCCTTCACTCGGCGGGTCGCCTCCAATCCGTCCAGGCGGGGCAGATCCATGTCCATCAGGACTAGCGTGGGCTTCAAACTCTCGGCTTTCCGGACGGCCTCTTGACCGTCTATGGCCTCACCGACGACACTCGTATCTGCCGCCTTATCGAGGACCCGTCGGATGAAAGTGCGGAAACCTTCATCGTCATCTGCGATAAGAACCTGCACAACCCCTCGCCGAGCCGCAGTTTGCTTGGCCTTGACGCCAACCCAAGGGCGAACCCTCGCTTGTATCCACACTCAGCTTTCTCACCCACATTAGTGGAGGGAGACACCTCCCACAATCCGGTGAGTCCTGGAATGTCGGACATGAAAAAGCTGGGGGCGGATGTGGGGGAAATTACTGACGAGAGTCAAATCGCCGTAAGTCTAAGAGGGCAAAGACTACATGGCCCCCTCTAGCCCGCACTTCTCACCACGGGTCTGGAAGGGCGGGGCTTTACCCCGTCGTTAAAGCCTTTCTGATGGTTGCCGCGCCCGCCACGATCCAACAGCTTGTCCGGGCGCACGGAGGCAAATTTCGGAGTGCGGGAGCTCGCTCCCGTTTTTTCTACCGCTGACTCCTCAGCGCTGGGTGACTGGCCGCGACGAGTCGCGGCGATGGAAAGCGGCGACGAGTCGCCGCCCTCCAAACTTCGGTTCGTTTGCCCGTGGTGAGAAATACGGGCTAGGGCTGGACCACCCCTCGCCGGATGGCATAGCGAACCAACGTTGCAGTCTCGTGAATATCCAGTTTCTCCATAATTCGCGTGCGGTAAGTTTCCGCAGTTTTTACGCTGATATCAAGAGTCGTGGCAACCTCTTTAGTGGTTTTGCCTTCCGCGATCAATTGCAGGACCTGCCGCTCCCGGGCGCTCAAAGGATCGGGGGGAATTTCGGTTTTGTTCTGGTAGGCCTGAACCACTGCCTGCGAAACCTCCGGGCTCAAATACGTCCCTCCCCGCGCGGCCTCGCGAATGGCCCGAACCAAATCGTCGGCCGCATGAGTTTTCATTACATACCCTTTGGCGCCGGCGCGCAGGCCTTCCAGAATGTAGCGGGAGTCCGTGTGCATGCTCAGAATGACGGTCTTGGTCTTGGCGGAAACACGCTGGACTTCCCGGGCCGTATCGATGCCATTCAATAGCGGCATGGCAAGATCCAAAACGGCCACCTCCGGATGGAGCGTCTCCATCAGTTTCAACGCCTCCTGCCCGTTGGCAGCTTCGCCCACGACTTTGAACCCTCCGCGCTCCAAGAGAGCCTTCAGACCTTCGCGGACAATTTGATGATCGTCGGCGACAAAGACGGTGATTGGCATATTAGACCTCCTGCGGAACAGAGATAAAAAGCTTGGTTCCTCGGCCCGGTGCTGAGGCAATTCTGATTGCACCGCCCAGCGGCTGGAGTTTCTCGCGTATTCCCAGCAACCCCAGCCCCCGCTCCTTGGGGCGGGCGGCGGACACCCGGGGGTCAAACCCCCTTCCGTTATCGACGATGTTGCAGTGCACGAATTTTCCCGAACTGCGCAGTTGAATTTTCACCGACGTCGCCCGAGCGTGCTTAGCGACGTTATTGAGCGCTTCCTGGACGACTCGATAGAGGACCGTTTCCAGGGCCGGGGGGAGACGTTTAACATTCGAGGACCGAAACGAAATGCGAAGCCCCGACCGCTTGGCAACTCCTTCGGAAAGAAACTCGATCGCTGGAACCAGCCCCAAGTCGTCCAAGATGGTTGGCCGTAGTTCATGGGAAAGGCGTCGTATTTGTAGCTCGACTCCATCCAGCAAAACCTTCACTTCCTGTAGACGCAATTGCGCCGGCAGATCCAGATCGCGTTCGACCCGGTCCAGGGAGAGGTGAACGGCCGCGAGGAGTTGACCCGCTTCGCCATGCAGGGCATGGGCAATCCGTTTGACTTCATCCTCTAAAGTTTGATTCATGTGGCGAAGAGCCGCATTGGCCTCTCCCACCGCCCGGTGAGTCATTTCAAAAGGCGACATGCTTTCGGCGAAGAACAAGCCAGCCCTCCGCAGGACGTCGCAGTCGAGAGGTTGGGCTCCGTTATGATGGGCAAGGACCTCCACCATCGCCGCATGGTGCAAGGCCACCATATTCAGCACTCCCACCCCTTCTCCCAAACCTCGCCGCCCAATTTCGTAGGCTTTCTGGAGCGTAGCTTCGTCCCCGCGCCGCAAATATCGTTGCAAGGCGTTCCGGTATTCACCCGCGAGCTTATCGCGCTGTGGCAATTCCTTTTCCATGGAGGTAGCGCGCCGCCAGCACCAGCGCGTCATCGGTTTCCAGACCATACTGGGTCAGAATGCGATCGGCGATCTGTTGTGGAGATTCTTCCAAATTCACATTGTCTGTGAACCCAGGCCGAATGCCGTCCGTTGCGAAGATGAGAACATCACCATAACCCACCTGGAGAACCGATGCTGACAATCTGGGCAGACGGTCTCCGACTATCCCGGCACGGAGGAGCAAAGCCTCGTGCCCCGGCACCCCGTGGGCGTCTCGGTGGAGAAGAAATCCTTCCACATTGCCCACTCCCAGCCAAGTCACCGTGTCATCGCTCCCGTGGAACAACGCCAGGCTCATCACCACTCCGCGTGTTGACCGTAATTTCTCATGACAGCGCTGGATCATCGCGATGGGTGACTCATCCGGAGAGTTCTCAAGAGTTCGCATGGCAGTGTTGGCAGCAGTGGCCGCTACTACGCCATGTCCCAATCCATCGGCCACCGCCACCAGAGCCTTTTCTCCCCAAATTCTTACCAGATGAGAATCCCCCGACTCTGGCTGGCACGGAATTGCTCGGACGGCAACCCCCCACGCAACAAGGCCTGGACTTATGGTACCCATTTTTTGACCGTCACCGTGGTTCCGCGATTCATCTCCGAGGAAATCTCGAACTCGTCCATCAGTCTGCGCACCCCCGGGAGTCCCAAGCCCAGGCTGTGGGAGGTGGAATACCCGTCCTGGAGCGCCCGCTGAATATCCGGAATCCCCCGCCCCTCATCATGAGCCACGACCCCCAAGCCCTTCTTCTCCCCATGCTGAACCGCACTCAGGACAATTTCCCCGGACTTGGCATAAAGGACAATGTTGCGAGCAAGCTCCGATATCGCCGTGGCTATAAGGGTCAAGTCAGTGTTCGAAAAGCCCAATCGTGAGGCTAACTCCTTACCTTTCTGCCGGGCGGTGATAATGTCGCGATCGGAATTGATCGGTACGCAAATTCCCTCCCTCCCTTCGGTCCGATTCCGGGCAGAAGGGGAACGTGCGCTCGCGCGCAAGCTCTTGGGATTGCGGTCATCGCCCACGATTCTTCATCTCTTTGCCCGATTCAAGCATCTTCCGATTGAGATAGAGGATGCCTTCTTCCAGGTCGAGCGCCGTGGCAACCCCTTCCAGTTTCAAACCCAAACGAACCAGGGCAAAAGCTACTTCCGGCTGAATTCCCACAATGACCATCTCCGCGCCACGCAGCCGGATCATATGCGCGATGTCACGGAGCGTGCGTGTGGCAAAGGAGTCCATGACGTCGAGGACCGTGACGTCAACAATGACCCCACGGGAACGGAGCTTGCCGACTTGCGCGACGAGCGCGTCACGCAGATGCACCAGGTCTTCATCACTCAGTGCGGATTGAATGGAGGCAATGAGATAGGGGCCCTGCTTGAGAATGGGAACTTCCACGGTGGACCGCCTTATACAGAATGAGAAGCTTCACCCAGAGGAACGACCTTATAACCCAGCAACCGTTCCGCTTCTTCAATCCCCCCCTGCAAATCACCCACGGTGTTCATTTTGCCCAGATCCACTCCAATGGTTACAAGGGTCTGCGCAATCTCCGGGGATAAGCCGGTGATGATTACTGTGGCCCCAAGTAGGCGGGTAGCCTCCACGGTTTGTACCAGGTGGTTGGCCACATTGGCGTCCATCACGGGGACACCGGTGATGTCAATGACCACGACTTTCGCCCGGTTGGTGCGGATGCCGCGCAACAATTGCTCCGTAAGTTGCCTCGCCCGTTGGGGATCAATCACTCCGATGATCGGCAAAATGAGCAGCCGTTCGCGGACTTGCAACACCGGAGTGGATAACACCCGAATGGCTTCCTGTTGTTCGCGGATGACGCGTTCCCGTTCTTGCACAAAGCCCACCGCCACGGTGTTGGCGATGCGGTTCGCCGCCGGCTCGTACGCATCGAGAATGCGATTATACAAAGCGAAATCGCTCTGATATTTTGCGAACAAGGAACGGGCCAGAACGTCGCGGAGGAGCAGAACGATCCCGATGACTTCGTGGGTTTCCACGCCGCGCGGGATGATGCGCTCGGAGAGGTTCCGAGCATACGCCTGAAGCGCTTCAAAGGTTCCGGACTCCAGCGCCTCAATGTAGTTATCGTAAATAGCTGTGGCCTCCGCGAAGATCTCGTCCTTGCTCATCGCGGTGAGTAACTTCGCTTCGGTGATTCGGCGGGCCCATTCCTCGCGCAGCAACGTACGGCTCTGTTGGAGGTGAGCGACAAGCTCTCGCAGCAATTCCACGGAATCCATTGGTGCCGTAGTGGTTTTATGTGTCACCTTACGCATTAAAAAACCTCCTGGTAGACTGCTAATCCGACGGCAATAACTCCTGTGCCAAGGCAAACGCACGGAAATTGTACGCTCTGTGCAATCCGCTGGTATCGGTTCATGACTGGGCTGCCCCTGTCAGGTTTATACCTGACAAAATGTCATGTCAAGCGCTTTATGTTGCCCTCGGGGAGTGGCGAATAATGCCCACTAACCCTTGTAAAATGAGCGACGTGCAGAACCGTTTGCCGGCAACGACGTGATACTAAAGGGCTTCGACCAAGCAAGCCCATCAGTTCCACTTCGTTCCAAATTTACAGACCTACAGTCAAATAGTGGGTTAGACCGCCATACAGTAAATTTCCTCCCACAACTACCGGATTTACCTACTAGCCGAACGCGAAGGAATGCCCAAAACTGTAATCTCTGATTCTTGACTGCTTGCCAGGTGGGTGCCTAGGGGAGGAGATAGCGCGGGCGGAGAGCACATGACTGAGCAACAAGTTTGAGAAGGCTGGAGGAAGGGTACGAGCAGTGATGTGCATTTGCACCTGGTCCGAGGCGACCCCCGGAGCGCATACGAGGAAATAAACACATGAAGATCTTCCTGGTTGATGATTCTATGCAAGTGGTCGAACGTCTCAAGGCCATGCTTGCTCTGCTCCCGGGGATTGAAGTGATCGGTTCGGCTACCGATCTTCCGGAAGCGCTCCATTCGATCCGAACCGCGCGGCCGGACGTCGTGCTTCTGGATCTTCGTCTGCCCAGCGGCAGCGGAATGCAAGTGCTGCAAATGATCAAGAATGAGAAGCTCGGCACCATCGTGGTGGTTCTTACCAATTACGCGTTTCCCCAATACCGAAAAAGATGTGAAGAGGCTGGTGCCTATGCGTTTCTGGATAAATCGAGGGATTTCACAGCCGTCCCCCAAGTGCTTAGGGCATTGGCCGACCTCCACAATCAGGCGCGAGGGCCCTTTCCCCCTCAAGACTTGACATCTCCTACTGAGCCCAAGGTGAGGGTAGGTTCGCGATGAGCCGAGGGAGGGCCGTTTCGTGGATGAATTCTTCCCAGGGCTGAGCATTCATCGGCAAAATGCAACCACGCTGCGGCAGAACGAGGAGTTATTCCGCCTGCTCATTGAGAGTCTCAGTGACTATGCCATCATTTTGTTGGATGCGGAGGGAGTCATCTTATCGTGGAGTGTGGGGGCGGAGCGCATCGAAGGGTATCGGAGCGAGGAGATCATCGGGCGGCATTTCGCGGCTTTCTATCGTCGCGAGGACATTCGTCAGCACAAGCCGCAGAAGCTGTTGGAGGATGCGGCGAGTATGGGTCGCGTCGAGGACGAGGGGTGGCGGCTGCGCAAGGATGGAACCCGCTACTGGGCCAACGTGGTCATCACGGCGCTGCGGGATAAGGCCGGCCGTCTGTGTGGATTCGGCAAAGTCGTCAGGGACGCAACGAGGCGGAAAAAGGCGGAAGAGGGTCTCCGCACTCTCAACGCGAAGCTGGACCAACGTGTCCACGAACGGACCGCTCAGCTCGCCCAATCCAACCGTGAACTCCGCGAGTCCCTGGAACAGCTCGAAGCCTTGGCGCATCGTCTTCAAGCCGTGCGGGAGGACGAAAGAACCTCCGTGGCCCGCGAAATTCACGACGATCTGGGCCAGGCGCTGACCGCCATGAAAATGGACCTCGTCTGGCTGATGCAAAGGTTGCCCGGCGCGGATAAAACCCTCCAGGCCAAGGCCGAATCCATGCTCGAGGTGATCGACAACGCGATCACGTCGGTGAGAAGAATCGCCACCACGTTACGGCCCGGCATGCTCGATGATCTGGGTCTGCCTGCGGCCATCGAATGGCAAGCCCAGGATTTTCAGGAGCGGTCCGGGATCGAGTGTCATCTGGACATGCGGGCCGAGAACCTGGTGCTCGACGATGAACACTCGACCGCAGTTTTTCGCATCTTCCAGGAGACCCTCACCAATGTCGCTCGTCATTCCGGAGCATCCCATGTGTATGTTAAATTGAAAAACACCGAACAAGAACTGGTGTTAGAGGTGCGAGATAACGGCAAGGGCTTTGAGGGGGGGACAGAGAGCAGCAAAAAATCTATCGGTCTGCTCGGCATGAGGGAACGGGCCCTCCTTTTGGGGGGAACATGTGAAGTCTTCGGGAATCCA
>Ga0326727_10000926_pt1 | contig 114329 bp, 100 predicted proteins | sample MB2enrmetagenome_FD_207643 | JGI IMG/M metagenome (GOLD analysis project Ga0326727, IMG submission 207643) | Lab enriched peat soil microbial communities from McLean, Ithaca, NY, United States - MB29MY | ecosystem: Environmental > Terrestrial > Soil > Wetlands > Peat | place: USA: New York... | reverse complement strand
GTTCAGTGTCTGTGGCGCGGTTGGCAACGCTTGGAGGACATGGTCGTCGGCTGGCAACTGGCGCGCGCTGCACCCAAGCATCAAAGCCCAGTGTCCAGCGACCGAAGATATGGGTAACGATCAGGCTATGGCAGGAGCTGTCCTAAACTGGCGTCCTCTTAACCTCACAAAACGCCACCATGCGTACTTGCCTCCTCCCAACCACAGGGGTCATGATCTACCCAGCTTTCCCTGAAAACCGGCGGGAGCAGCGGCGGGGCCGCAAGCGGCGGGAGACGGCCGCCCTGCCGCCGGGCGCCGAAAGCCCGTACAGGCTGCTGGTGGCGCCGCTCCTCGAGAGACATCGCACGCCGGTTTCACAATCTGACCGCGAGACTATGCTGGGAGATCCGGACCTGCGCCGGCTGGTCAATACTATCCGATCCACCCTCCCAGCGGCGAAGCAAAGACGATAAAAAATCCTTGTTAAAGATTCCACGCTCGGGCAATTTCTCACACGCTTCGGCCAGAGAATCGGTTTCAATGCCAGGGGATTCCTCTCCCTTGGCCACGCGGTGTTTACATTCAATGCATTGATGAGAGCCGTTTTGATCGCGGTTATGTTGGCGGCCGCGCCGCTCACCGGATTCTCGCAACCAGCGGAGTCGAGCCGGCCCGTGGCGGCCCCGGTGCCGCGGCTTGCGGAACGGAGGGAAGCGAGCCGCGAACAGGAGTCGATTTCGCAGAGCGCCCAACCGCTCGGGCTGAAGGGCGTTTTTGTCACCAACTCGATGCTGGTCACGTGGATTGTGGCGGCGGGTTTGATTGTGTTCGCGCAGGCTGCAACGAGGAAGATGAAGGAAGTTCCTTCCGGCGCGCAAAACTTCTGGGAATGGCTGGTGGAAACCCTTTACGAATTTCTGGAGGGGATTGTCGGTTCGGAACTGGTGAAGAAGACGTTTTGGTTTTTTGCCACCATCTTCATTTTCATTCTGGCGACGAACTGGTTTGGCTTGATTCCGGGAGTCGGCACGATTGGCTGGGGCGATCGGGGGCCGCACGGGTTCGAGGTCACCCGGCCGCTGCTGCGCGGCGGCAACGCGGACCTGAACATGACGTTTGCGATGGCGATGGTGTTTATGGTGTTGTGGCTGATCTGGGCGCTTCAGGCCAACGGCGTCGGCGGATTTCTGGCGCATTTGTTCGGCGCCAAGGGCGAATCGAGCGGGGTGCTCAGGATTTTGATGGTGATCATCTTTTTCCTGGTGGGGTTCCTCGAAGTTTTCTCGATTTCGTTCCGTCCCATTTCCCTCAGTTTCCGTCTCTTCGGCAACATCTACGCCGGGGAGAAAATGCTGGACACGATGAGCAATCTGGTTCCGGGCTTGGGGTGGTTGTTGCCGGTGCCGTTTTATTTCATGGAACTGCTCGTGGGCATTGTGCAGGCGCTGGTGTTCACGCTGTTGACGGCTGTGTTCACGATGCTGATTTGCATGCATGACGAGGAACACGATAAGAAGCACGCGCATGCCTGAACGATTTAAGAATTTCAGCGGCTGGACCGTGTCCAATCGCGGAAGCCGCTGAGAAAACGAAAGGACTCAACTATGTTTATGCCTATGTTAGCGCAAGCGGGAGAGGCGGCAACCGCTGCGGTTGAGACTGCCAAGGCCGCGGGGTTGAGCGGCAACATCCACGTCGGTCTGGCGGCCCTCGGCGGCGCGCTGGGCGTGGGATTCATTGGCATGAAGGCGTCCGAGGCGGTGGGGCGCAATCCCGGCGCCTCGACCAAGATTCTGGTGCAATCCATCCTGGCCATCGCCTTCGCCGAAGCCATCGTGTTCTATGCGCTGTTCCTGGTGAAGTGACAAGCGTCTGGATCCGGGCGCGGGACCCAGGACCTCCGCACCCGGCGTTAATTACCGGTTTTATGAATCATTTAATTTCATTTGCCAGCATCGGCAGCGATCTGGCCGGGACGGCCAAGGACACCGCCCAACGGTTCGGGTTGGACCTGCCGCATTTTTTGGCTCAGGTCGTGAGCTTTCTCATTGTCACGGGCCTGCTTTACCGGTTCGCGTATAAACCCATTCTCGCCGTGCTGGAAGAGCGCCGGCAACGCATCGCTGAAAGTCTGGCCAATGCGGAGAAAATCAGGGCCGAGCTGGCCAAAACGGAAGTCGCGCGGCAGGAAGTGTTGAACCGGGCGAACGCGCAGGCCAACCAATTCATCGAAGAGGCGCGCGCCGCCGCCGCACGGGTGCGCGAGCAGGAGACGCAGCGGGCCATCGCCATGGCCGAGCAGATCATCGCCAAGGCCCGCGAAGCCGCCGCCGCCGACCATGCCCGGATGCTGGGCGAATTGAAACGCGAGGTGGGACGCCTGGTGGTGCAGACGACGGCGACGGTCACGGGCAAGATTCTGACGCCGGAAGATCAAAAACGATTGGCCGAGGAAACCAGCCGGCAGTTGGCCGCCTAGCAGGCCGTAACCGAGGCCTCTCTGGAATGCGCGACATTCTGGCAGATACGAAGCGGCCCTCACCCCGGCCCCTCTCCCATCGGATGGGAGAGGGTGGTCCCGGTTTCGCGGGACCGGGTGAGGGTCATCTTCAAATTTGAGATGTGAGATTTGAAATTGAAGGCAGCGCGGAATGAAGATTTCCAAACAAGCCAGACGTGAAGCCAAGGAGCTGTTTCGCAGTTGCCTGGCGGACGGCGCCCTGGATGAAAACCGCGTGCGGCGGGCGGTGAGCCAGGTGGCCGCGGCGCGGCCGCGCGGTTACATCGCCATCCTGTCCCATTTCCAACGGCTGGTGAAGCTGGAGGTGGATCGGCGCGCGGCCAAAGTGGAGAGCCCTGCGCCGCTGGCGCCCGAACTGGAAGCGGATCTGAAAACCAGATTGGGCCGCCTTTACGGGCCCGGTTTGGATTTTTCATTCACGCGGAACCCGGCTTTGATTGGCGGTTTGCACATCAAGATCGGCTCGGACGTTTACGACGGCAGCATTCAGGCGCGGCTGGCCGCGTTGCAGGAAAGTTTTTGAATGCGTGAAAAGTGAAACGTGAAAGGTAAGAGCGTGCGTCACGCATCACACATCACGGTTCACGCATCACGGAAGATATTATGAGCGACATATTGCAGGAAATTGAAGCCCAAATCGCGGGGATCAAAACGGCGACCGCAAAACAAAACGTCGGCGTCGTGCGCGAGGTTGGCGACGGCGTGGCGAAGATCGAGGGGCTGACGGACGCCATGCTCAACGAGATGATCGATTTCGGCAACGGGATCACCGGTCTGGCCTTGAACCTCGAAGAGACGGAGGTCGGCGCGATCATTCTCGGGGACTGGACGCAGGTCGCCGAAGGCCAGGAGGTGCGCACGACGGGCAAGCTGCTGCAAGTGCCGGTCGGCAAAGGCCTTCTCGGGCGGGTAGTCAACGCCCTGGGCCGACCCGAGGATGGAAAAGGCCCGGTGCCGAGCGACCAGGCGTATCCGGTCGAAAAAATCGCCCCTGGGATTATCAAACGCAGGCCGGTAAACCGGCCGGTGCAGACTGGGATTATGGCCATAGACGCCATGATTCCGATCGGGCGCGGCCAGCGGGAGCTGATCATTGGCGATCGTTCGACCGGCAAGACGACCATTTGCATCGACACGATCATCAACAACGCCCGGCTGAACAAGGCTGCGGAGGACGCCAAGGACAAGAGCTATCGTCCGCTCTATTCGATATACGTCGCGGTGGGCCAGAAGCAGTCCAACATTGCCCGCGTGGTCAGTGTTTTGGAGGAAGCCGGGGCGATGCCTTACACGATCGTCGTGACGGCTTCGGCTTCGGATTCGGCGACCAACCAGTATCTGGCTCCCTTTGCCGGCTGCGCCATGGGCGAGTGGTTCATGGACAGCGGCATGGACGCGTTGATCATCTACGATGATTTGTCGAAGCATGCCGTGGCCTATCGGCAGGTTTCGCTCGTGCTGAAGCGTCCCTCGGGACGCGAAGCTTATCCGGGCGATGTCTTTTACCTGCACAGCCGGCTGCTCGAACGCTCCGCGCGCATGCACGAAAAGTACGGGAACGGATCCCTGACGGCGTTGCCGATCATCGAAACGCAGGCGGGCGACGTTTCGGCGTACATTCCGACGAACGTCATTTCGATCACCGACGGCCAGATCTTCCTCGAAACGGATTTGTTCTATCAAGGCGTGCGCCCGGCCATTTCGGTCGGCATCTCGGTTTCCCGGGTGGGTTCCGCCGCGCAGATCAAGGCGATGAAACAGGTGGCGGGCCGCATCAAACTCGACCTCGCCCAGTTCCGCGAGCTGGCGGCGTTCGCCCAGTTCGGTTCGGATCTGGACGCCAAGACACAGGCGCAGCTCGATCTGGGCAAACGCATTGTCGAAGTTTTCAAGCAGCCGCAATACCGCCCGATTTCCGTCGAAGTGCAGGTGGCGGTCCTGTGGGCGGTGCAGAACTCGATGATGGACGACGTGCCGGTGGACAAGATCAAAGATTTCCAGGCGAAGCTGACGGAGTATTTGACGAGCCGCAAGGCGGACTTGATGGGGCGCATCGCCAGGGAAGGGGCCATGAGCGACGCGCTCACGGCGGAGTTGAAAGCGGCGGTGACGGAATTCAAGCAGACGTATCGGTAGAAGATTAAAGATCCATGCCCAGCACGCGCGACATACGGCGGCGGATCAGGTCGGTCAAGAACACCGCCCAGATCACCAAGGCGATGCAGATGGTGGCGGCGGCCAAGATGCGCAAGGCCCAGCAGGCGGCGCTGGCCGGCCGGCCATACGCCGGGCTGATGAACCGAGTGCTGGCCGAGGTGACCAGCGGCTCGATGGATTTCTCACATCCTTTGCTCGAGCCCCGGGAGGGCGTCCGGCGCGCCGTTGTTCTCGTTGGCACCGACAAGGGATTGTGCGGCTCGCTCAACAGCAGCCTGTTTCGCGAAGCTGCCAGGTTCGGCCGGGACGCGACGGTCTTCGTTACCGCGGGCCGGAAGGCCGCGCAGTTCGTTGCCCGGACGAAGCGGAAGCTGGTGGCGGAATTCACTTATAAAGACACGCCTTTGTTCGGCGAAGCCCGCGCGATTTCGAAGTTCGTCCAGGATATGTTCCTCAAAGGCGAAGTCAACGCGGTGGACATCCTGTTCACCCGGTTCGTTTCGACTCTGGTGCAGAAGCCGGAAGTGGTTTCGATGCTGCCGGCAGGAACGATTACCGAGGTGGCGGCGGGGATGCAGTCGCACGCGGCGCGGGAACCGCTGGCCGGCGGGGTGGCGGAATTTCTCTTCGAACCGTCGGCGGACCGGGTGCTGGGCGCGCTGCTCCCCCATTATTTGAACTTCAATGTGTACCAGATTTTGTTGGAAGCCAAGGCGAGCGAACAGAGCGCCCGCATGGTGGCCATGAAGAACGCCACGGACAACGCGGACCAGTTGATCAAAGACCTGACGCTCGATTACAACAAACTGCGCCAGGCCAATATCACCAAAGAACTCCTGGAAATCTCCAGCGCCGCGATGGCGCTCGGCTGAGCGCAAAGCGCGATTTCAAATTTGAAATTTAAAGTCCCAAATTATTAAAGCATGAACAAAGGAAAAATCGTTCAAGTCATCGGACCGGTCGTGGACATCGAGTTTCCCGATCAACTGCCCGCGATTTACAACGCGCTTACGGTCGAGTTCGACGTGCCCGGCCAGGGCCACGCCAAACAGACGCTCGAAGTCGAGCAGCACCTGGGCGACAACTGGGTCCGCACCGTCTGCATGGGATCCAGCGAGGGACTCAAGCGGGGTTATGAAGTCACGGACACCGGCAAGCCGATCTCGATGCCCGTGGGCGAAGGCGTGATGGGCCGGGTGTTCAATGTCGTCGGCGACCCGGTTGACGAGCAAGGCCCGTTCAAAGCCGACCGTTACAACCCCATCCACCGGCCGGCGCCGCCGCTCGTGGATCAGTCCACCAGCCCGCAGGTGTTGATGACCGGCATCAAGGTCATCGACCTGATTTGCCCGTTTTTGAAGGGCGGCAAGGTCGGCGCGTTCGGCGGCGCCGGCGTCGGCAAGACCGTCGTCATCATGGAACTGATCAATAACATTGCCAAGCTGCACGGCGGCATCTCGATGTTCGCCGGTGTGGGTGAGCGCACGCGGGAAGGGAACGATCTTTACAATGAAATGATGGAAGCCGGCGTGATCAAAGTGGAGAAGGACGAGAAAGGTCATCCGAAAACAGGTCCGAACGGGCTGCCGATCATCATACCGGGCTCGAAAATCGGCCTGGTTTACGGCCAGATGAACGAGCCGCCGGGCGCCCGCCTGCGCGTGGCCCTGTCTGCGCTGGCAGTCACGGAATATTTCCGCGACGAAAAAAACCAGGACGTGCTGCTGTTCATCGATAATATTTTCCGATTCTCGCAGGCGGGCTCGGAAGTTTCCGCCCTGTTGGGGCGCACTCCCAGCGCCGTCGGGTATCAGCCGACGCTCGCCGCCGAAATGGGCGATTTGCAGGAACGCATCACTTCCACTAAGAAAGGCTCGATCACTTCGTTCCAGGCCGTTTACGTGCCTGCGGACGACCTGACCGACCCCGCGCCCGCCACGACCTTCGCGCACCTCGACGCCACTATCGTGCTGGAGCGTTCCATTGCAGAACTGGGCATTTACCCCGCCGTCGATCCGCTGGCGTCAACTTCGCGCGCGCTGGCGCCGGAGATCGTCGGCCAGGAACACTACGACACCGCTCGCGGCGTGCAGCGGGTGCTGCAGCGCTACAAGGATTTGCAGGATATCATCTCGATTCTCGGCATGGACGAGCTCTCGCCCGAGGACAAGCTCACCGTGTTCCGCGCCCGGAAGATCCAGCGGTTTCTCAGCCAGCCGTTCTCGGTGGCGGAGGTGTTCACCGGGCGGCCGGGCAGGCAGGTGCCGGTGGCGGAAACGGTGCGCGGATTCAAAGCGATTCTGGACGGCAAACACGACGACGTGCCGGAACAGAACTTTTACATGAAAGGCGGAATTGAGGAAATCAAGGAAACGTGATTCGTTGAATCATTACATCGTTAAATCGGGGCGACGGTTCGCGATTCAACGATTCAAAAATTCGACGATTCAACGATTGGACGATTGAACGATCTAACGTTTTACCAATGGCTACGCTGAAACTGGAAATCGTCACGCCGGACGCGAAAGTCTTCTCGGAGGACGTCGAGATGGTCACTTTGCCCGGCGCTGAGGGTGAAATGGGCATCTATCCCCAACATGTCCCGCTCGTGACGCAGATTGTTCCGGGCGAAATTGTGGCGCGGAAGGGCGGCGAAGACTTTTTGCTGGCGGTGGGTGAGGGTTTTGTGGAAATCACGGCCGACCGGGTGGCGGTTCTGGCCGACATAGCCATTGCCGCGGAGAACATTGACGAGGCGAAAGCCGAGGAAGCCCGGCGCCGCGCCGAGGCCCGGCTGGCTGAACATGTCAGCGACGAAGAATTGGCGGCCCTGCGAGCCGTGCTCTCAAAATCACTGGCTCAGCTCAGAGTGAAGCGCCACCGCCGGCAGCATCATAAGTAAGCGCCGCGCGAGGAACTGCAAGGCAGGGCGCGCAGCCCGCTGCGCGCCGGCGAACCGGTCCCGGCGCGCAGAAAACTGCGCGCCCTGCCATGAGTGTGAAATATTCGGGCCGGCTCCAATTTCCATCTTTCATCCTTCATACACCATCCTCTATTCTTTGTCCGTGCGCTTTCGGAAAATCACAATTGTGGGTGTCGGGTTGCTGGGCGGCTCTCTCGGGTTGGCGATCAAGCAGCGGCGCCTGGCCGGGCAGGTGGTCGGATTAGTCCGGCGTGCGGCGAGTGTGGCCGAGTGTGAAAAGCGCGGCGCCGTGGATTGGGCGACTCGCGATGTCCGGAAAGCGGTGAGCGGAGCGGATTTGATCATCCTGTGCACTCCGCTGGCGCGAATGCGCCCGCTCCTCGAGCGGATGCTTGGCGCCATCGGCCGCGGCGCCATCGTCACCGACGTCGGGAGTGTCAAGACGAGCCTGGTGCGGGAGTTGGAAACGCTGGCAGCGAAGACGGGCGCGCATTTTATCGGGAGCCATCCCATGGCTGGTTCCGAAAAGACGGGGGTGTCGGCCGCGCGGCCCGATTTGTTCATCAACGCCGCGTGTGTCGTCACACCGACGAGACGGACTGACGAAGCGGCCTTGCGCCGGCTCGAGCGGTTCTGGAAGGCGGTGGGCGCCTGGCTGCTCCGGCTCACGCCGGAAGTTCACGATGTGCTGGTCAGTCGATCGAGCCACCTGCCGCATGTTGCGGCCGTGACGCTGGCCAATCTGGTGTTGCGTCCGGCGAACCACGCGAAACAAACGGCGCTCTGCGCCAACGGGTTTCGTGACGCCACGCGCCTCGCGTCCGGCTCGCCGGAGATGTGGCGCGACATCGCCCTGGCCAATCGAAAGAACCTGGACCGGGCGCTCGACGCGTTCATTGCCGACCTGCAGAAGTTCCAGCGGGCGTTGAGAAGGGGGGACGCGAACGCGATCTCCAATTGCCTGATGGAAGCCAAAAAACGCCGCGATCGGTGGTGCGCGCGTTGTGCCTCGCCTTCGCCGGAGTAAAGACCGCGGAGTTGGCATGGATGAAACCTTTCAACGCGGAGGACGCAAAGAGCGCGGAGGATTGCAGAGCGGCAGAGCCGCAACCGAGGTGGCGGCGGGCCTCAGGCCTGCCGTAGAGGGCGGCATCTTGTCGCCCGGACCGGCGTTCGCCGACCTTGGCGTGTCGGCTGTTTTATGGCTCAATCCGTTGGGCAGGATGCCCCGCTCTACGGCAGCCAGGATGGCCGCCGCTACAAAATTTGTGCAGCTCGCGAGGATTTTTGGCCGGAGTGCGCCCGTCCTCGGGCGCAGATGCATTCACACCCCGGAACGCACTGGACTATTCGCAGACCTTTCTCATGCTGCCGCTGCTGCAGCCGAGGACGGCTGCACTCCGACACAGGCATACTCCGTTTTGGCTGCGGCTTTGCCGCGCTGTGTGGCTCCGAGTTGCCCTGTGCCCTCTGCGTTTAAAATGTTGCGCCTGAATGTCTTTGCCTGACCTCATCGAAATCGTGCCGCTCGACAAGCCGGTGCGTGCGGAAATCACCGTGCCCGGATCGAAGAGCATCACGAACCGGGCCTTGATCCTGGCCGCACTGGCCGAGGGCGAGGTCACTCTGGAAGGCGCGCTCTGGAGCGAAGACACGCAGATCATGGTCGAGTGCCTGCAGGAACTCGGCTTCATGATGAACGTCGCGCCGGATCCGAACGAAGTCTGCAACCGCACCGTCACGGTTTATGGCCAAGGAGGCCGGGTGCCGAGCGGCGGCACGGAGGAGCGGCCGCTGGAATTGTTCGTGGGGAATGCCGGAACGGCCGCGCGGTTTCTGGCGGCGTTTGTTTGTCTGGGCAGGGGCGTCTATCGGCTGCACGGCGCGCCGCGGATGCACGAGCGGCCGCAGGCGGCCTTGTTCCTGGCGCTGCGTGAGCTGGGATATCAGGTCGAAGCTGAAAATGGGAATGACAAATTGCCGGCGAGGATTTGGGGTGGAGCCGGCCTGCCGGTCGGCCAGGACGCGCAGCAGCGCGTCCCTGCCAAGCGTTCCTGCACCGTCAGCATCGAGGAGAGTTCGCAGTTCGCCTCGGCGCTGTTGCTGGGCGCAAGAACCGGCGGGTGGGAGATCAAAGTCACCGGCGAAAATGCCGAGGAATCGCCGTACGTGGTTATGACGTCGAAGTTGATCGAGGCGTTTCCCAAAGCCGGCGGGAAATTTCAGATTGAGCCGGATGCCTCGAGCGGGAGTTATTTCTGGGCGGCGGGAACTCTCAATATGGAGACCGCGGGATCTCTCGATACGCAGACCCTCATCAGGCAGACGCGGCAATGCGGGGGTTTTACGATTTCAGGCAGCCTTTCTTATTCAGTCACCGTGGCCCATTGGCCGCGCGACAGCGGCTGGCAGATTGATGCCAGATCCCGCCCCCATCTGGCGGGATTGTTGTTGCATCAGGTTCGGTTGCCTGGCCTTGAGGAAATTGGTGTGATGGAACATTGGAGCAAGGATTTGCGCGAACGGCAGGGCCGTGAACACGAACAATACCTCGAACAATTTTATGCCGAGCACGGCCTTCCGCGCATCTCGCGAAGAACCAATTTGGGCGACAGCATCATGACGGTCATTGTGCTTGCGCCGCTGGCGCACTACCAAATCCAGTTCACCGACCTGGGCCGTCTCCGGGTGCAGGAGTGCGAGCGCGTGGCGGCTTTGCGGACCGAATTGGCGAAATGCGGCGCCAAGGTGATTGAGGAAGGCGACACGCTGACAGTTTATCCCTCGAAGTTGCATGGCGCGGAAATCGAGACTTACAACGATCATCGCATGGCGATGTGTTTTGCGATTCTGGGGTTGAAAGTGCCGGGGATAAAAATCAAGAATCCCGCCTGCGTGAAGAAGACGTTCCCGAACTTCTTCCAGAAACTGGCCGCGCCGCCGCCGCAAGGGCTGGGGGCGACCATCCGGGACGCGAAGACGGGAAGGAAGTTGGAACTGACTGAATTGTTTGCAGACTAAACCGATTCAACGGTTCAACAGTTTAACGACTTGAAAAACATCGTCATCGCCATAGACGGCACGAGCGCAAGCGGCAAGAGCACCAACGCGAGGCGGGTGGCCCGGGCGCTGGGCTATGTTTACGTGGATACCGGCGCCATGTATCGGACGCTGGCCTGGTATTGTCTGCAGCAGGGGGTTGACGTGCGCGATCCCAAAGCGGTGGCGGCTGCCTGCCGCAAGTGGAAAACATCTCTCGAATGCGTCGATAACGAGGCGCGTATGCTGGTGAAAGGCCACTTTCCCGCAAAAGAAATCCGCACCGCCGAGACCAGCGCGGCGGTGCCCCACGTCGCCGCCATTCCCAAAGTGCGCGAGTGGATGAAGAAAACGCAGCGCGAGTGCGCCCGATTCGGAAACCTGGTCATGGAGGGGCGCGACATCGGCACGAACGTGTTTCCGGAAACGGATTTCAAGTATTACCTGGATGCCAGCCTGGAGGAGCGCTCGCGGCGTCGCGCGGCCGAAGGAGTTCAGGAAAACCTGGCGGCGCGCGATCAGCGCGACAGCCAGCGCGCGGTGGCGCCGCTGATGATTGCGCTCGGCGCCAGGGTGATTGACAATTCCCGGATGACTGCCGAGGAGACCAGCGCGCTGATCATTGCCGACGTGAAACAACGTCTTGCGGCTGGGGAATGAGATGAACTTCGTTTATTTCCTGGGCTGGTCTTTTTTCCGACTGATTTACAAGCTTTATTTCCGCTGGCGGGTGTATGATCCCGAGCGGGTCCCGCTGCAAGGGCCGGTCATCCTGGCCTCGAACCATGCCAGCTTTCTCGACCCGCCGTTGGTCGGCGCGGGGGTGAAGCGGGGCATCCATTATCTTGCCCGCAAAAGCCTGTTTCGCTTTCCCGGAATCGGCTGGCTGCTGCGGCACTGGAACTCCGTGCCGGTGGACCGCGAGGGCGGCGGCGCCGCGGGGCTCAAAGGGATTTTGGACAGGTTGCAGGCTGGCGGCGCGATTATTTTGTTTCCCGAGGGAACGCGAACTTACGACGGAAAACTGCGGCCCGCGCGGTCGGGAATCGGGCTGGCCGTCATCAAATCCACCGCGCCGGTCGTGCCGGCGCGCGTGTTTGGCACATACGAAGCCTTTGGTCGCCACGTCAAATTTCCTCGACCGCGGCCCATCGCCGTGAAATACGGCCGCCCGATGCACTTTGAGAAGCTGCGCGCGGAGGCGAAAGTGTGCTCCAAAGAGCGATTGAAGGAGATTTATCAGGAAGTGGCGGATGAAATCATGGCGGCCATTGCCGGGCTGGAGCCCTGTGAAGACAAGGAAACGGTTTCTTGATCGTGGCATGCGAGGGAAGGAGGCTTCAGTCGAAGCTCGAGGTGAGAAGGTCGAAGGACGATCCGAATTGTGCTTATGCAACTCACAGTTCGTCCTTGGCTCCTCTCAAGTTGGTTGCTGGAGCATTTGCCAGAGGCAATTTCCGGATCGGGCAGGGACGCGGTGCTCCACGTCCGGGCCGCGCGCAGCGCGGCCCTGCCATCTATCGGAAATGAATTCTGAGGATCAGTCTAAATCCCCAGATTCGACAGCATATTGCTGATCGCGTTGACGATCTGGACCAGTTCCGGGTGAGATTTCTCGAAGCCCTCGACGGATGAGGACAGGCCTTTGAGTGAAAGGCGGAGCAATTCGGGGTTCTGCTTGGACCGGGTGGCTTCATGGGCCGACAGCGCGGTGAATCCGGCGATGCTTTGGGCCTGCTCGTCGTGCGTTTTGGACAATTCGAACATTTCGGCCTTCAGGGTCCCGAGCAACTGCAGCAACTCGCGTTTCCTGTCGTCCGGGATGGATTCCGCGCCCTGGATCTTCTTCTCGATCTTACTGACGGTGTCCTCGATCATACTTGTGCCGGAACGAGGATAGCGAATGTCCGGAGATGAGCAAGCCTGACAAGTCTGCGGCAGGAGGGTGCGACAAGTAAACGCGTAGCTGCGTATTATTTTGTCGCGGCCGATTCATGGTCCCGGGGCGGGCCCAATTCGGGACAATTCGGAATGGGAGTATCCGATATGACGTCTGACAAACGATCTTGCTCGCGGTGGGTTTCGTGATAAATGTTTCCTGTGAGCGCTGCCGTGAGATGTGCCCGTCGAGTATTGCCGGGGTTCATGCTGGGGGCGATATTGGCGGGGGGCTGCGGACACAAGACGGACCAGACCCAGGCGTTCCTCGAGAGCGGGCAGCAGAAATATGAACGAAGCGATTGGAACGGAGCGATCGCCGATTTCACCCACGCCATCGAACTCGATCCGAAACTCACTCGCGCTTACGATTATCGCGGAAGCGCGCTGTCACGAAAAGGCGACTGGGAAAAGGCCATCGCGGATTTCGACCGGCTCATCCGGCTCGAGCCCGGGGACTCCGCGGCTTATGAGCGACGGGCTCTCGCCAAATCCGCACAAGGCAACCTGGAGGGAGCCATCGGCGATCTGGATCGCGCCATCGAATTGAACCCGACCAACGCCTGGACGTACCACGACCGGGGCCTGGTGAGATCCAGGAAAGGCGATTGGAAAGGAGCTATCGGCGATTATGGCCGGGCGATTCAGATCAATCCCGGCAGCGCCGCATTTTACGAGGGGATTGCCTTTGCGACCTACGAAATGGGCAATTGGGACGGGGCCATTGACAACTACACGCGCGCGCTGAAGATCGAGCCCAGGATGGCGGCCGCTTACGATGGCCGGGGCAACGCCAAATGCAGGAAAGGGGACCTGGCCGGCGCCGTGACTGATTACACCAGGGGCATCGAAATCGATCCGGAGAATTCCTCCATCTACGTGCATCGCGCGCTGGCTGAAGTGAAGGGGCATGAGTGGAGGAGTGCCGTCGCGGATTTTACCGAAGCCATCGAACTCAACCCCGAAGGCGCATCGACCTACAACGATCGAGGAACGGCGAAGGATGAAAGCGGCGATCACGATGGCGCGATCAGCGATTACAGCCGAGCCATCGAGCTGGAGCCTTCGGGCGCGGCGATTTACTACAACAATCGCGGATTGGCAAGGCAGCGGAAAGGCGATTGGGAGGGCGCGGCCGCCGACTTTAGCCGCGCCATTGAACTTGACTTGAAACTGGCGGAAGCGTTTGCCAATCGCGGGAACGCCAATCGAGTGAATGGCAATCTGAAAGACGCGATCGGGGATTACGATCGTTCACTCCAGATGAATCCAAAGGACGTGTGGAGTTACGTTGGCCGGGCCGGGGCCAAATACAATCAGGGTGACGTGCAGGGGGCCATCGCCGATTTTACGCGTGCCATCGAGCTGAGGCCGGCCGACGCGCCCCTGTATCAAAGTCGCGGGCTGGCGAAGAGCCGGAAGGAGGATTACGCCGGGGCGATCGCCGATTTCAGCCGGGCGATTCAACTGAACCCGCGCGATCCGGTGGCTTACGAGAATCGCGCCATTGCCCGGCGACAGGCAGGCGATGGGGACGGGGCCATTGCCGATTACAGCCAGGCGATGGCGCTGGATGCGGCCAATCCGAATCTCGTTTATGATCGCGGACTCCTGAAGTTGAAGAAAGGGGATTACCGCGGCGCCATTGCCGATCTGGACCAGGTCATCGCGCGCAACCCCGGAAGAGCGGCCGCTTACGAGCATCGCGGGCTCGCCAGGCAGCAGCAGGGCGAGGTGGAGCGAGCGATCGCCGATTACAGTCATGCCGTCGGGCTGGAGCCTGGAAACGCGGCGTTCCTTTGCCGGCGCGGGCTCGCGAACCTTGATATGAAGGATTATCTCGGCGCCATCGCCGATTTCGACCGGGCTGTCAGGCTCAATCCCGAAAGCGCGGTCGCCTTTTATGGCCGGGGACTGGCCCGGCAGGTGCAGGGTGATTTCAACCGAGCCAGCGCCGATTTCAGCCGGGCGATTGAACTCAATCCCCTGGACAGCATGGCTTGGCTTGATCGCGGGCTGGCCCGGGAGAAGCTGGGAGATCTGGGCGCCGCCCTGGCCGATTTCAATCGCGCGGTTGAACTGAATCCTCGAAGCACTCCGGCATGCGATGCCCGGGGTTGGGTGAAATTCCTGCAAAACGACCTCGAGGGCGCCATTGCCGATGCCGCTCGCGCGATCCAGCTCGATCCCGGCTGCGGCTATGCCTATGGGACACGAGGCTGGGCGCGATATTGCCGGGGCGACACTTCCGGGGCGGTTGAAGACTGTAAAAAGGCCGTCGGCCTTCTCCAGTCCGGGTCAACCCGCAGTCTTCTGGATCAGGGCATGCTGGATTACATGAACGGCGATTACGATCGGGCACTGAGTTCATGGGAGCGGGTGGTTCAGAAGGATGCAACGCTCAAGCAGGAACTGCAGGCGTGGATGCAACGGGCGACGCTGAATCTGGAGGCTAAGTCGCAGGCGGAAGAATGGGCCGCACATGGCGCCAAATCGCCGCACTTACGGTTTTGATCGCCCTGCTGGCGTCGATCTTCCTCACGCGCCCGGGTTCCGCCGCGGCGATCGCCTCATACCCTCTGGCCACGCGCTGAAAGAAGCCCTGATCGGCTTCTTCCATACGGTCGCGCACCGCGGGGTTTCTGGATTGCCGGCCCCGCCGGCGTTCTTCGCCAACCTTGGGCCTGACGAGCAGGAGCAGCGTCAAATCAGGCCGGGTGTCTCCGACGGCGACATCAACGATCGCTTTGACCATTTTGAGATCCAACCGGCGGCCGTAGCCCTGGTAAGCCGCGGTGGAATCGTAAAACCGGTCGCATAGAACAATGGCGCCGGCGGCGAGCGAGGGACGGATGAGTTCGCGGACCAGTTGAGCGCGGCTGGCGTTCATCAGCAACAGTTCGGTTTCCGGCGTCATCGCTTCATTCTCCCTGCTGTGGATGAGCGTGTGGCGGATTTCCTCGCCGATGGGTGTGCCGCCCGGTTCGCGCAACGCGCGCACGGTGTATCCGAGCGAGCGCAGGCGCTCGGCCAGCAGGGTTAGCTGCGTGGATTTGCCGCTCGCTTCGGTGCCTTCGAAGGTAATAAACAGCCCGTTCATTTTGGGACTGAGAGGTTAAACCACGAAATACACGAAATACACGAAAACATATTTAAAGAACGATCTGCTCGTACTCGAGTTTTGGAAAATGATCAAAGTTGATGAGCAGCCCAAGTTTAATTCCACTGGCAGGGAGATAGTCCTGCACCTGTGCCCGATGTTCGTCTGTCAATCCACTGACCGCTTTCAACTCCACGACGATTTTCTCGAAACAGATGAAGTCAGGCGAGTATTTACTTCTGAGCGGCCGGCCTTTGTAATTCAAAACCAGTGCTGGTTGCGCTTTGAAAGGAACCTGACGATCGGCAAATTCAAGTTCCAAGCATTCCTGGTAAACCGATTCCAGAATGCCGGAACCCTTTTCTTTGCACACCTCAAAACACGCACCCATGATTTCGTAGCTTTCCAATTTGTGAACGATGTTCATTTATCCCTCCGGTTCCCTTTCGTGTATTTTGTGTATTTGGTGGTTTCTATGTGTTTCGTCGTTTGCATCCGGCCGCTGAGATTACGCCCGCTTGAGCTTGGGTCCTTTAGGCGTGTCTTCAATCACCCAGCCTTTGGCCTTCAGCTCGTTGCGGATCGCGTCCGCGCGCGCAAAGTCTTTCGCTTTGCGGGCCTGCATCCGTTGCATCAGAAGATATTTGATTTCATCCGGCGCACCTTCTTCACCGCCGATACTGACAAGGAATCCGGAAGGCGCAACGCCTTTATCCTCCGTCATTCTCAACGGCGATTTTAGATCGAGATTCAACCCGAATACCTGATCCAACTGCTTCCAGGTGGCTGACGCGCTTGCCGCCGAATCCGCCGACATTCTTCCTTGAGCAAGGGATCGATTTAGCTCGCGAACCCATTCAAAAACCACGCCCCACGCGTGTGAGATATTCAAATCGTCATCCAGGGCAGTCTGAAACTGCTCCCGTAACTCCCGGTCTCGTGGCTCTGGCGAGACATCAATCCGTCCCGCGGTTCCATCCCAAAATTCCAGCAGTTTGCTCAAGCATTCTGTAATTCGCGCCAGCGCCGTGCGCGCGCCCTGCAGGCCTTCCAGGGTGAAATTGAACGTCTCGCGATAATGCGCCGTCAGCAGCAGATAGCGGATTTCGCGGCCGGTGAAGCCTTTGGCCAGCAGATCGCGGACGGTGAAGAAGTTGCCCAGCGACTTGCTCATTTTTCTGCCCTCGGCCAACAGATGCGCCCCATGCAGCCAGTATTTCACAAAAGGTTTGCCGGTTGCGCCTTCGCTTTGCGCGATTTCGTCTTCGTGATGCGGAAAGATCAGATCCTCTCCGCCGAGGTGGACATCAAAGCTCGGCCCGAGGAACTCCATGCTCATGGCGCTGCACTCGATATGCCAGCCCGGACGGCCCTCGCCCAGCGATTCACTTTTCCAAAAAACGTCGCCGTCTTCCGGGGCGTGTGCCTTCCACAGCGCGAAATCGGCGACGGCTTCCTTGGCGTATTCGTCGCTTTTGACCCGTTCGCCGACGCGCATTTCATCGAAGTTCAACTTGACGAGTTGGCCGTAGGTGCGGCCGGCGGCGCGGTATTTTTCGATGCTGAAATAGACCGAACCATCCGCCGCTTTGTAGGCAAGGCCGCGTTGAAGCAGTCGTTCGATGAGCGAAATGATTGCCGGCATGTGCCCGGTGGCATGCGGCGTGTGGTGCGGCATCCGGCAATTCAATTGGTTTAGGTCTTCGAAGAACGCCGTTTCGAATTTGGCGGTGTAATCGCGCAAGGGCGTCTTCGTTTCGCGGACGCCTTTGATGATTTTGTCTTCCACGTCCGTGATGTTCATGACGTGAACGACCTCGTAGCCCTTGAATTCAAGATACCGCCGCACCAGGTCGCCGAACACGAACGTGCGCCAGTTGCCGATGTGGGCGACGTCATACACCGTCGGCCCGCAGCAATACAGGCCGACTTTTGTTCCAGCGGGATCCAGCGGCACAAACTCCTGCACGGAGCGCGACAGGGTATTGAACAGTTTCAAGGCCATGCCAGGACGCGATGAAGATGATGAGCGCGCATGTGAAAGAAAAGGCTAAAGTCAGTAGCGGCAGGGCGTATCTGGAGAGCTTCGGCCTCCAACTCCGGACGTGCATTGGGGCCGTGAACCCAGGCCCAAAAATGGAGGGTAACGCTCCGTCGGCGCCCCGATCAAATGGGGAAGCGATCCCACCATGGCAGGACTTCCCTCCAGGAGTCGAGGTTCATGGGTAGCCTCCACGACCTTATGATCGCGCATTGGGACCCTGAACCGCCGAGGGTGCGTGGTGGTCGCGAAGCGCCTGGAGTGCGGCGCTTGAGCGCCACTTTCACATCCTCCGGCCGCCGTCGGAAAAGCGCCGATGAATCGGCGCACTCCAAATCCTGGCGGCGTGTCTTTAGGTTCATGGGTAGCACGGTGCAGAGCGCCGAGGGTGTAACGCAGGCTTCCAAGTCTGCTGTATCGCGGGTATCCGAACGCGCGCCCGCGCGACAGACCGTCTGCCGCTACGGCGCGGCTTTCGGCAGGGGGAGGGCGATAGCATCGACGTGGCCGCCAACCGGGGCGGACAAGGCGTTGGTGGAGCTCAGGGCGTTGAGGCGGCGAATCTGCCTTTGCTCGGTGAGCTTCAATTCCCGCTCGAGGCTGTACAGCCAGTGGCAGTTCGCACCGATATAAATGACCACCAGGGAGAGCACCGTCAGCATCAACACAACAGCCATTCCGCCTTGGCGCCGCCGCCGGGCCACGGGCCGAAGGCTTGCCGGCCGGGTCTCCGCTCGAATGCCGCCTGCGCGTTCCGGTCCTGATGGCAGTTGAGTTCTCATTGCGGCGCGCTACCGGTTGGGACGGCGATGAAAGTGAACAGCGGCCGGGCGATTCCGGGTTCCCGGGCACGCCTTTGCAATTCCAATTCCCACCGCCACGCGGTCACCATCTGGCGCCGATCCGGCGCGAACGTGGCCGTCTTCACGTTCACCAGAACGGGCGTCCATTTCTGACGGGCAACACTGCGAAAAAGGCAGTTCGTGGCAAATCGGTACGAGACTTCGTCCCGGGCGCCGTACAGATGCAGGAGCTGCTCCCCGGGATTGTTTTCCGGCCGGACTTCCCTGCAGGCGCGAACGTCGGACCGCCATTGCTCGCCGGCGCGGAGGACCTTGACGATGTCATCGGCGCTCCGGTGAAAGACGAGAGAACTGGCGAGAGATTGAAACAGGACTTCATAACCCAACCCCATCAGGATGGTGAGAATGGCAATATAGACCAGCATCTCGATGAGTGTGAAGGCACGGCGCAGGCTCACTGCACTTGCCAAAGGAGAGGGCCGGTTGAACACCTCCGTTCGGGGACCCTTGCGGGGGGGCGCGGCGCGTAACGCGATCGTGGTTTTGCCTTTCATTTTGCGCGTGCCTCTCTCACAACCGGCCCACCCTGATGGCTTGCCTCCGGGCGCCATTCCAGCCGGACCCAATTGGATTGAACAGTGAGCAGGAGCTTGCCTGAAAGCAGGTTGGTGATTGCGCCGCCGGGGAGAGGATACTCGTGCGTTCCGGGAGCGAACGTTCGCCATTCGCCCGCCAGCAGGACTTCCATCTCGCCATCGACGATTTCCACGGCCACCGCGCGGTGGTAATAGGACTTCGCCAGGCATTTTTCCGCGGCGATGGACACGAAGACCGGGAGCAGCGCGCACACGGCCAGCGTCATGGCCAGCAGCAATTCGGCGATCAAACTGCCGCACACAGGCGCGCGCGCTGAGGAGTGCCGGATTACCATAGAGCGACGTAATTGATGAGATGAACCAGTGTGCCGAACACGGCGATGACCACGCTGGCAACAATCAGGCCGTTAAACAGGACCAGCGCACTGGTGGTGAGTTGCGCCGCCGCCTGTTCGGACTGAAAAGCCTTTGCATCCAGCGCCTCGTGCCAGCCGGCCAGGGCACGCAAAAAACCGCCGCCCCGCTGCAGGGCATTGCGCAGCCGCCACTGGAGTTCGCCGGATTCATCCATGGCGCCGATGGCCGTGCTCAACTTGACGCCATCGTTCAGCAGGCGGCACACGGTTTGAGCGCGGCGCCGCACCACTCCGTTCTTCGTGGACTCCGCGGCGAGAGCGATGGCTTCGAGTTCGGGGACTCCTGAGTCCAGCAGCACGCAGAGCATCGACGAGAAGTCGCGCTGCAACCGTTTTCGTCTCCAGGGGAAGCAATACTGAATCCGGTCCGGAACGCCGGGCAATATCCGCGCCACCCAGCCGCGCAACCGCGGTCCGCCGATGTATGCCGCCATGAGCGTCCAGATCAACAGGATGATCGCAACCTGGAAGGACAGCAGCAGACGGCTGTGCGCGAAGACAAAACGTGCCGGTTCCGGCAAGCCTGCCTCAGGCGCGAATCCGGCAAAGACTTCTTTGAATTTTGGTAAAATCAGCACATTAATCATGATCGGCACGGCGACCGTGAACGGGGTGAGCACAAAGGCCAGGATCAGCAGATAATTGAGCGCGCCTCGCACCTGTGACACGCTGTCGTTCAGAAACTGACGGCAGGCGGGCAGGACCTTTGCGAGATCGCCGATGCGTTCGCCGGATCTGAGCATGGCGGTCACTTGCGGCGCGAGCAGCCGCGGCACCATCACCAGCGCGTCGCCGAGCCTGACGCCCTTCTCAAAGTGGGCCGCGAGCAGAGGGACACGCGGTCCCATGGCGGGATCCTGCGTGGCTGACGCATCCAGGATGGTTTGTTCGGGTGTCCGCCCGGTTTTCAGTCCCACTTCAAGCAGATCCAGGAACACGCGTGCCTGCTCGTTACGCCGCATGGGCAGCGTGAGGAAATAGTAATTTAAATAGACGAATCCGCAGGCTGGCAGCAGGCCGACGACGAGGTAAAGCAGGAAGTGCAGAGCCACCTCAGCGATGGCCGCGACCGGATCGGATTGGACTGTGGGCCCCCAATTCATCGTTTCAGTCGCCTCCAAGTGAATTCATCAGCCACACCAGGCTCCGGAACATCGGCGCCGCCTGCCAGACAACCATCAGGCCCAGCAGGAGAACCGAAACCGGCAAAACGCCGTAGAGAGCCAGTTCAATTCGATAAGACGCACGGGCACGATAGATCTCGGCGGCTTTCTGGAATCCTCCGGCCAAGTCCTCACCACCTCTGTGCACGAGCCAAAGAAACAGGGGCGGCAACGGCGGCAGCGACTGCGGCCACAGAGCCGGTTTGCCCAGCCCGGTTTCGACCAGGTGTCGCCACTGGGCGAGGGCTCGGCCCGCCGGGGTTCCCGATTCCAGCGCCTGGCCCAGGGCGAGTGCTTCCGCAAGGGGAACTCCGTTTTTAAGCATCACTGCCATCACCGAAGCGAGTTGTGCCAGGCTCGCTTCACGGAACGCCGGGAGGCGCCAGCGAAGCCGGGCGCGCCAGGCTGGAACTGAGACGGCCGCGACGCCAAAGACAGCGGCCACCGCCAGCAAGACAGGAGGCGCCCAAAGGGCCGTGAGCGCAGTGAACGCCGAGAATCCCAACGGCTGGAAAAACTCCCAGAGGAACCGCCTGAAAACGAATGACAAAATGCCCGTCAGTCCCAGCGACACTCCGATGACAATGAGCGGATAGACCATGAGACCCTTGAGACGGTTCCAGACCGTGTTGGCCTTCTGGTAGTGATCCGCGAGCAGCGTGAGCATGGCCGGCAAATCCTGACTCCGGGAGCCAATTTCGACCATGCACCGGTAGAACTCGGGCAGTTTGCGCCGCGGCAGCGCTTCTTTCAGGGGCAGACCGCGGGCGAGGTCCTGCTCGAGTTGCAGCATTTCTGCGCGCAGCGGCCCGCTCTTCAAGCCGGCGCACAATTGTTTCAATGCCCCTTCCAGGGGGATGCCGTCACGCAGCATGGCCGCGAGTTGTTGATTGAAAAAGGTAAACTCGTCGTAGTTCATTGCTCAGGCTTGCTCGCCACGACAGATTTGACCGGCCACGGCACGTTGCATCACGCATTTCTTGCTGATCGACAGGCACGAACCCCGGACTGGGAATCGGGAGACTTTGGAATTGACTGGACACCGGGACCTGCCCATGAATCGAGGCAGGGCCGAGCTGCGCCTCGGCCTGGACGCGCACAGCGCGTCCCTGCCTGGTTTAACGTCCCAACGCGTGCCGTGATTGGCGTCCCGGTCACCCCAGAACCCGCCGGCACTCGGCTTCATCCGTCAATCCGGCCTCCGCCAAAGCGCGGGCATGATCCGCCAGCGACGGATGGGCGGTGATGTGTTCCAGGTCATGCGCCGCAACCCGGCCGCGCAAATCCCGGGTCAGACGCAAATACTCCAGCGCGGACAGCCGGCCGCGATAACCCGTTTGCAGGCAGTCGCTGCAGCGTTTCCCCAGGCACTTCTGACAAAGCCGCCGGAGAAGCCGCTGGTTCAAAATCAACTCCACCGACGACGCCACGGCCGAGTGGTCCGGGCAGAGCACCAGGAGCCGTTCGAGAACGCCCTGGCAGGAACCGGCGTGCAGCGTGGAGATCACCAGATGGCCGGTCAGCGACGCGCGCACGGCAATCCGGGCGGTTTCCTCGTCGCGAATTTCGCCGATCACCAGGACTTGCGGATCCTGGCGCAACAGGTGGCGGGCCGCTTTCGCATAATCCAGCCCTCGGGCTTCGTTGACTTCCGTCTGCATCACGCCAGGGATGATCTGCTCCGCCGGATCTTCGACCGTGATGATGTGCCGCCCGCCGGCTTGAGCCAGGGAATGAAGACAGGCGTAGATGGTGGTGGTTTTGCCGCTGCCCGCCGGCCCGGTCAGAAGGAGCATCCCGGTGCTTTGGGCAAGGAAGGCCTGCAGGGCCTCGCGCGCCGCGTCGGAAAAACCCAGCTCCGCAAGAGTTCTGGTCCCGGAGACATCAAAAAGACGCAGAACAATCTTCTCCCCGGTCACGGTCGGGTAGGTGGCGACGCGGAGATCGTTCAGGGCGCCGATTTCGTCCCGGTTGATTCTGCCGTCCTGCGGGAGCGATTCCTGGTAGGTTTTCAGGCGCGCCAGGAATTTGATTCTTCCGAAGACCCGCTCAGCCATGTTCGAGGGAAGCTCGGTTACGGGAGCCAGGAGGCCGTCGAGCCGGAATGCCACCTCAGCCTTCCCTCCGCGCATTTGGAGATGAATGTCACTGGCCCCGGCAGATTCGGCCTGTCGCACGAGTTTCTCCAGGCATTCCGGAGCGTGAGCATCCTCATCCTCGTGAGTTTTTTGGCTTCGCATTCGGTTGCTGATGTTCCTTTCTCTGAGCCGCGGATTATGATGTTTGGAAGAACAGACAATCCAGAACGATTTGCGTCATGTTTTGATTGACTGCTTTTCGAGCGGGAAGTTAGTCTCACTACGCGCTTGAGAAGAAGACGGGTGCTGAAACTCAAGCTGAGGCCATGTCCAACGAATCCATCGAACTGACAAACCACAAACCGAACCGAAGAAGTTATGCCCCTGCTCAAACTTGAAACCACCGTCTCGCTCTCCGATGACAAACGGAAGACGCTGCTGGCGTCGCTGTCGAAAATCGTCGCCGAAACCATCGGCAAGCCGGAGCAGTACGTCATGGTGACAATCAATCCGGCGGCGATATTGATGTCCGGCAAACCGGGCGACGCCGCGTTTGCCGACATTCGCAGCATTGGGGGATTGAGCGGGGACGTGAACGGCCTGCTCGCGCAGAGCGTGTGCAGGCTGCTGAAGGATTCGCTCGGGATTTCCCCCGACCGTGTCTATCTCAATTTCACCGATGTCAAAGCTGCCAACTGGGGCTGGAACGGGAACACGTTCGGGTGAAAACGGCGCACACACTCAAAGGAGGTCTGCAGAAATTTGGTGGAGACAATTCCGCCGGCTTCTGCGATTCCTATTTGCCATGGCAACACCGCAAGCTCTGAACGTTCCCCCAAAAGGCGCGCTGGACCTGGTTTCACTGGGCGCCCTGGTGCATCGGTTGGACCCGGGAATCGTTCCCTTTCGCAAGGCAACCCGGTGCGACATCCACGTCAGCGGCGGCGAGTTTAATGTGGCCGCCAACCTGGCCGACTGCTTCGGCCTGAACACCGCCATGGTGACGGCGATGGTGGATTATCCGCTCGGAGACATGATTGCCGAGCGCGTGCGGGCCATGGGCGTCAAAGCGTTTTACAAGCGCTTCCAGCATGACGGCGTGCAGGGGCCGAACATGGCGACGGTTTACAGCGACCGGGGTCAAGGAGTGCGGGCGCCCGTCGTGTTTTACAACCGCTGCAACGAAGCGGCGGCGCGGTTGAAGGCGGGCGATTTCAACTGGAAAGAGATTTTTGCCGGCGGCGTGAGGTGGTTTCACAGCGGCGGCATTTTTGCGGCCTTATCGCCGACCACGTCGGAGTTGATTCTCGAGGGAATGAAAGCGGCCAAGGCAGCGGGAGCGGTGGTTTCGTTCGATCTGAATTATCGGGCGAAGCTCTGGAACATCTCGGGCGGCCCGGAGCGGGCGGTGGCGGTGCTGGATCGGATTGTGAAGAATGTGGACGTGCTGGTGGGCAACGAAGAGGACTTGCAGATGGGGTTGGGGATTCCGGGACCGGACATCAAAGGCAAGTCGAAGCTCGATCCGAGCGCGTTCATCAGCATGATGGGCAATGTGTTCGAGAAGCATCCCCAGGTGAAGGTGGTGGCGACGACGTTGCGGGAGGTGCATTCGACGAATCGGCACAGTTGGAGCGCGGTGGCTTGGATCGATGGCAAGGCTTATTCGGCGCCGACGTGCGAACTGGATGTGTACGACCGGGTTGGGGGAGGGGACGGATTTGCGGCGGGTTTCTTTTACGGCTTGCTCAAGGGCGAACCGCCGGAGGAGGCGGTGAAGTTGGGCTGGGCGCATGGGGCGTTGCTGACGACTTTCCCGGGGGACACGACCATGGCCACTTTGGAGCAGGTGCGGGTCCTTGCCAAAGGCGGTTCGGCGCGTATCCAGCGTTGACCGTCCGAATGCGCTCTAAAAACGTTGTCGAGGCTGGCACCTCCGAAGGTCAGGATTGCTAAAAATCTATTTTCAGATAAAAAGCTTGACTTTTTCCTGAAACCGACTCAGGAATGAGTCAATCAATAAGGCTTAAGGCGCGGGATATAAACGATGCTATGAAGATCTTCCAAGAGTGCTTCGTGGGCCGCAGGGGCAGCCTGAGATGTGGCGTTTTTCTGATTGCCTTTGCTGGAGGTGTCTTCCAAGTTGAGGCGCAAGGTCCCTACACCCTTTCTCAGAACGATTCCTCCGTACAGGTCAACCTTGGCGGCGGAGTTTACGACTGGCAGGTGGATAATGTGAACCAGTTGAACCAGCAATGGTTTTACTACCGCGTAGGGAGCACTGGCCCGGAATACTCGATTGACACCATAGCGACTCCTTCAAGCATCAGTTCCAGCCCCACCAGGGTGAGCGCCACGTATGCCAATTCGACCATCAGCGTCAAGACCAGCTATTTGCTTTCGGGTCAGACATCCGGCTCCGGCAAGGCGACTTTGACTGAAACGCTCGTTGTCAAGAACGCCTCGGCAATCAGCCAGGACTTCCATTTCTACCAATACTCGGATTTCGACCTGGGAGATGCGGCGGGAAATCAGACCGTTCAATTCTATGATAACGGTTCCGGCTCGTATTATGAAGTGATCCAGTCCTATGGAAATGAGTCCCTCACCGAGACGGTCAGCGCACCGGCTGCGAATGCTCCCCTGGTACAGGCGGGTTTGTACGATGCGACGCTGCTGGGTCTTGCGGACGATTCTCCAACAACCCTTGACAACACCCTCTCTGCCGGTCCAGGGGATGTTGTTTACGCCTATGAATGGGACGCGACACTCGGAGCCGGGCTGTCTTTTACGATCAGCAAGATAATGTCAATCACAGTGCCCGAGCCTTCGGTTTTGACGATCATGTGGGCGGGTGCCGTTGCCCTGGCATTGCTCCGCCGGCGGTGCCGGGCAGTGTAGCCCTTTTCTGGACCCGGGGAGGTTCGACGGGGTGAACTCGAGGGCGTGAGTTTGTCATTTCTTGTTCAGCGTTTCAGGAAAAGTTTTAGAAAAAGCTTGACTTCTATTACAGTCTACATGTAGAAGAGTTCAGAATTTGCGGGGAACTAAACTAGAATCAGAGAATTATCAAACCGAAAACCTTATGAATTGTCACCAAGAAACCACCTTCCGAAGTGGGAGTATTATTTCACTTTCTGCAGCAGTGCTCGCGGCTGCTGCTCTGGTCATGCCAAGGGACGGCATGGCTGTGACTCCTACGATCACGATGAACGACGAAGGTTCCTCGGCGACGTTGAATCCTTACAGCACCGCCGGCATGAATAGTTGGACTGTAAACGGGCAGAACCAGTTGAACCAGCAGTGGTTTTGGTATCAAATCGGCGGCGGCGTCGCGCAGCCGATAAACACGATCAGCAGCCCGACTGTCAACGCATATTCAGGTCCTGATGGGATTAATGACGTGGTGGTGTCTTATGCCAATGCGCAGCTAACACTTTCGGTCGAGTATATTCTGACAGGTGGCGGCTCCGGTTCTGGAGTTGCCGATATGACCGAGTCGATAATGGCCCAGAACATTTCAGGCGGCAACCTCGATTTCCACTTCTACCAGTACTCCGATTTCAACCTGCTGGGAAACGGCAGCAGCGACAGCGTGCAACTGTTCGGCGACCCCGGGTCATTCAACTATGTTCGTCAATGGAATGGCTCGACGGCCATTGGTGAGGCGATTGTTTCACCCTACGCGAATCGCGGGGAGGCTGCGTTTGTCGGCACGACACTGAACGAACTCAACAACGTGTCGGGGCTGCAGCTTAACGACAACACTTTCGCCGGGCCGGGCGATGTAACGTGGGCATTGCAATGGGATGATAACCTTGCCAATGGCGACATGTTCGATCTGACCAAAGACAAAAGCTTGTATATTCAAGTTGTTCCGGAGCCGTCAGGATTGGCTCTGATCGTCCTCGGCGTGGGTGCATGGGGTGCGGCGAGGCGCCGCCAGACATCCTAAGCGGGCTTTCTACTGTTTACTATTGCAGCAAGACGCAATTGCGGGCCGGTCACCGACCGGCCCTTTTTGCTGTTCAAAAGTGTGGCGCTCTAGTATAATCAGGAACCTTTCGCAGCAGACTGCGTGAGCGTGTCCGATGTGGCAGAAGTAGTTAAGCCTATGGACGATGTGGTTCGCACCAGGATACTGGGATATGGGGCGTCGTTGATGAGTTGCCTTTTGGCTTTGGACTTGGAGGCTGGCGGCAGCGGTCTGAACACGGTCGTAGTGATCAACCAGAACAGCTCCAACTCGTGCGAGGTTGGCAATTATTACTGCGAATGCCGGCAAGTACCTCCCGAAAACGTGTTGCCCGTCTACTGGTCGGGAGGGAACACGTTGTGGGCCAGCAACGATTTCCAAACCAATCTGGTGACGCCTCTGCTGGCCATGCTGGCAGCCCGCCAGTTGACCAACCAGATCGATTACGTCGTTCTCTCAATGGATATTCCGTTCCAGACCAGCTTCGGTTCCACCGTCAACGGAACGACCTCGGCTTTATTTTACGGCCTAAGACTGGGCAACGGGAGCGATTATTTGGGTGTCACCAACAGCTACGGTGCCAGCGAGATGATCTTCCGCCAGGCCACGCCGGTCGGCGCGCCCGGCTATTCCTTTCTTGCCACCATGATCACGGCCGATTCGGTCGCGGACGCAGAACAATTGGTGGATCAGGGGGTGAACAGCGACGGAAGTTGTCCGCAGCAGCCGGTCGTCCTGGCGAAGAGTTCCGACCCGGTCCGCAACATCCGCTACCAGTATTTCGACAACGCCATTTTCAACGTGGACATTCTGGGGGTTTCCTCAATCTTTCGCACCAACACGGATTCGCTCTGGGGCCAAACCAACTTTCTCGGTTACGAAACTGGCTTGGCGCAATACAACCTCGCGCCGGGCACTTTCGTGGCCGGGGCTATCGGGGACAGCATGACGTCTTTCGGCGGCATCATTTTCGGCCCCAATGATCAGACCAACCTGCTGGCCTTCATCTATGCCGGGGCCGCAGGCAGTTATGGCACCGTCGCGGAACCCAACAACGACACACAGAAGTTCCCCAATCCCCAGGTTTACTTTTACCAGGCCCGCGGCTTCAGTTTGGCCGAATGCTATTATCAGAGCATCAACGTGCCATATCTTGGGCTCATGGTGGCCGAGCCGCTGGCGGCGCCGTTTGCCGAAACGGGTGTCGGCGAATGGGGAGAAGGCATTTCCAATTCCATCCTGAGCGGCACCGCCTTGCTTTCCGTCCAATTCTCCGCCCACGATGGCGGCCATCCCCTGCAGCAGATCGATCTATTCGTGGATGGCGGTTATTTCAGCACGCTGACCAACCTGGCACCTTGTCCGGGCAACGTGTTGATTGTCAGCCTCAAGGGATATCCCATCACTTACACCGTCCCTACCAATGCAACCCTTGGCACGATCGCGACGGGATTGGCCGCTTTGATCAATGCCCCGGCCACCACCAACATCACAGAAGTCCAGGCCTTGGTTCATGGCGACCGCATCGAGTTGCGATCCATGGCCACCAATGCCTCGGCTCTCCCTTTCTACGTTCCCGATACGACCTCCACGAATTCGTCGGGCAGCTCGTACAGTGTCACCTACCTGCCTGAGTCTTTCCCTCCGCAGATGATACCAGTGGGTCTTGACAGTGGCGGTGTCTTCCAGATGCAGATGCAGATTCCAACGGCCCTGCAATATGTCATCCAGGCCTCGACGAATCTGGTGGACTGGCTGCCCATCGCGACGAATGTCGTGCCGGGACTGGTGGATTTTCAAGATACCGACGCCACGAACTATTCCGCGCGCTTTTACCGCGTCGTCGGGCCGGTTCCGGATCAGCCGCCGAGATTGTCTGCGCCGGTTCTCGCCACAGACGGCACTTTCCAGGTCCAGATGGACAGCGAGCCGGGCCAGCCTTGTGCCGTCCAGGTCTCCACGAACCTCGTTGATTGGACGCCCGTGTTGACCAACCAACTCGGCGGAAGCATGGTTTTTGTAGATGCCACCGCGACGAACGCCGTGTCCCGGCTTTACCGGGCATGGCGCGTGCCTCCTGCGCCGCCTGCTTTCACGGTGCTGCAGGGGTCGAACGGAGTCAATCTGGTCCGGATTGACAGCGCCGTGCTCCCATACACGGTCGATGTCTCCACGAACGAAGGCTTCTGGACTCCGATTTTCACCAACTTCTCACTCAGCGACAACCAGACTGCCGCCAGCAGCGCCATCGGCAACGCCGACACACTCTCGACTTTTCTGAGTGCCAGCCGCGCTGCCTTCCTGACCTCAGGGGCATTCGGCATGCAGGGATACACGGTTATAGGCAATTCGCCGCCCACCAACGCCTGGATCCAGTTTACATTTACGAAGACCAACGGTCAGGTTGTGGTTGTGGCCGTCACCAATCAGTCCGGCGGCACTTCCGGCACGCTCGCGGTGCAAGTGTACGCCTCGATTAACACAAATGCCGCCCTGCAAGGCAGTGACGGCGTTGTGGCCGAGGATTACGTTTCGAACGCGAACAACACGATCACCTTCAACCTGGGCGCCCGGAGTCCCGGTTACCAGGCTGCCGCAATTCAAGTGGCTCCCAAAGTGTCCAGGGTCATCATGTCAACGCCCCAAGGCCCCCTCACTCAGAATCTGTCCGACCTCCAGCCCCGAAATCATCTTTACGTCACTGCCGGCGCGAGCAGCATGGCCCTGACGTTTCCGCTGGATACCACGACCCTGGCGGATGGCTACCACGAGTTGACCGCCGTGGCTTACGAAGGCAGTTACGTGCGAACTCAAACCCGGGCGACCGTGCCCGTCTGGGTCCAGAACAGTCCGTTGAGCGCGACCATGACTTTGCCCGACCTGCCTGACCCGGCCTATGTGCAGGACACATTCACGATCCAGATTGAAGCGAACACCAACACGGTGAGCCTGGTCACTCTGTTCAGCACCGGCGGTGTGCTGGACATGGCCACCAATAACCCCGCGCCGGATTTCCAGGTCAGTGGAACGAATTTGTGGGCCGGGCTGCACCCCTTTTATGCGCTGGTTCAGACTTCGGATGGGTTAGAGTATCGCACCGAAACACACTGGGTCCGCCTGCTGAACGGGCCGTGAAGCCGCGATGGCGGGTAGGGCTTGGCGCTCCTGCGCCGAGCCACGAACGCGCACAGCGTGTCCCTGCCACCGCCAGCAGGAGCACGCCCGAATCGTCTGCCCCGTGGGCGAGCCGGATTTCCCGAGCAAGGCAGTTTCCCTAATACCTCTCCTCCCGCCATTGATCCTATGGATAAAGCTTCTGATAGCTGACGAACGCCAGGCGCTGGCTGTCCGGAGACCACGAGGGAACATTGATGGTTCCCTGCCCGCCAAACAACTTGGCCAGAACCTGAACCTGGCCGCCGCGCACGGGCAGCAAGCGAAGCATCACATCCTGGTTCGCCGGATGCCCCTTTACGTCTTTTGGATAGGAAAGGAACGCGATCCATCTGCCGTCGGGAGACGGGTGCGGGAACCAGTTGTTGTACTCGTCGGTTGTGATTTGTTGTTGGTCGGAGCCGTCGGCCTTCATCCGCCAGATTTGCATCGATCCGGAGCGCTCGGAATTGAAATAGATGTATTTGCCGTCGGGTGAATAGTCGGGACCGTCATCGAGGCCGGGCGCGGTGGTCAGGCGCGTCTCCTCGCCGCCTTCGGCCGGAATCGTGTAAATGTCGAATTCCCCACTCCGCTCGGCGCAATACGCCAGAGTTTTGCCATCGGGCGACCAGCCATGCCAATAGGAAGGAGCCTGCGGTGTGATCTGGCGAGGCGTGCCGCCCGTGATTGGAAGCACGTAAATGCGCGATTTGCCGTCGCTCAAGCTCTGGTCGCTGATGGCAAGCAGCTTGCCATCGGGAGAAATGCCATGGTCATTGTTGCATTGAACGGCGAGTCCCGTGTCGAGCATCTCCGGCTGCCCGCCCGAGAGCGGCAATTTGTAAATCCGTCGTTTGCTGTTGAAAAGGAAATAAAGGCCGTCGCGCGACCAGTTGGGCGCCTCGATATGCTCGCTGGTGTGATACACAACCCGGCGGTCTGTCGAGGCGATGGAAATGATCTCCAGCGTGCTGGCGACGGCGGGTGTCGCGGCGTCCGCAGGCGGCGGCGACACAATCTCCACATTGGTAAACACGGCTTCTTCCAGCTCGTTATTATCGTGCGCGCAGACCCCCAGGCCCACGTAGAAAGGCTCGTTGAAATGGATGCGGAACGAGCCTCCGGCGGGATGCGGCTTCTCATCCGCCGTGGCGATGAACATGGCCACATAATCGCCGCGCTTTTCGATTCGCAGCCTGGCCGGCGCGGAAACGCTGGACTGGATTTCGTGCGTTGCGCCGCCCGAAGTTTCACGGTACTGCAGGCTGGTCAATCCGTTTCCGTGCAGCGCGGCGTCTGCGTAGGCAGAATCCGGATCCAGGCTTTGCCGGAAAAGCAGGCAGGCTTTCCGATGGGGATCTCCTTCCGTGCCGATCCAGCGGATATTGGCCGTGAGCGTGGCGTCGCCGGACATTTTTTTCCAGACAAAATGAAAGGCGTCGCTGGTGAACCACATGTTCTCTCCGCCCCCGGCGATCTGGTAGGCGCCTTTTGCGGAGTCGAACTTCACAGAGCCCGGCTTGCGCACGTTGCCGATGTCGTTTTGGTTGGTAAACAGTCCGAGTTTAGAGGATTCGCCGGATGCCAAAGACATAGTTGTGAAGAAGCCGGCCAGAGCCAGCAGGCGGTTCAAGGTCGCAGTTTTCATGAGGGGTTTCTCGCGAGTTGACGGGCTAAAGCGTTGCTAAAATGCCACCTTCTCAAGATAACGAAGGCTCTTTGGAATCTGTTCCACGGACAAGGGAGATTCATCTTCAATGATATACCATTTCACACCCGCTTTCGCCGCGGCGCGCAAGACCGGCACATAATCGATCTTGCCGGCGCCCAGCTCCACGTCGTTGCTGATGTCGGAATGGCCCGTGAGGAGCCCGGTGGGCGTGCTCTCTTTCATTCCCTTCACGTGCAGCGACCACCAGCGCTTCCCGTATTGGCCCAGCAGTTTCACCGGATCCTGGCCCGCGTGGACCACCCAGAAAACGTCCATCTGGTAGCCGACGAATTTGGGTTTTGTTTCCGCCATCATCAGGTCGAAGAGCGTGCCGGTCTGCCAGGGCTGAAACTCGTAGCCGTGGACATGGTAAAAGAACTTCAATCCATGCTTCGCCAGAACCTCGCCGGCGTGGTTGAAAACCGCGATCGCGTCGCGGCAGGTCTTTTCATCGAACGGCGCCTTGTCATCATGGGGTATCCAGGCGCAACCGACATACTCGATTCCCAGGATCGTGGCATCGCGCACAATGCCGTCAAGGTTCGTGCGAAGATGCTCGAAGGGGAAATGGCCGCTCACGGCCTTAAGGCCATGCGCGTCCAGTTGCGCCTTGAATTGCGCGGCCGTGAGGCCGTATGTCCCCGCCAACTCGACGTATTGGATTCCGAAACCATTCACGATGCCGAGTGTGCCCGGCACGTCCTTGGCGAACTGAGTGCGCAGGCTGTAAAGCTGCAATCCAATCGGCCCCTTGAAGCTCGGGCCGATGCCGGTCGAAGCCGCACGGGCCGAGGGGGCGTTGGTGACGAGTGTCGCGAGCAAAGTGACGCCGCAAAGTTTGAGGAAGTAACAAAATCTCATGCGCAGGTTTTAATAAGAACCCGAGAGTTTGGGAAGCTGAATCTGGCGGAAATCTTCGTGACCTCGACGGAGGCGCTGACGAACTTCGCTGGCCGCAGGAGGGTGGTGCCGCATGTGCCGGCCGGGAGCGCCCGCCCGCGCCGCCATTGGTTCTTAGCGTCAGGCATCCTGCCCGACATGGAGGGCGGTTTTCGCCGCCCGGAGTTCGTGAAGTTTGATTGCGCCCGGGAGGCTGTTTGCTTTATAAGAAAGGAGCGACCTGGGCCGGGCCATCATGAGCTGAATCTGGCCGCGTGACATCGAACCGCGGACGAACTTTGAGCGAACACTCTATGAACATGAAACGATGGATGATGGCGGCGGGCACACTGGCGCTCGCCGGTGTGTGGCTGACGGGCTGCAAACCTGCTGCGGAAACCAGGTCTGCGGAGGGCACCAAGCCGGCGGCGGCATCGGCATGTTGATCCCGCCGAGCATCGTGTTCATTGTTTATGCGATTCTCAGTCCCTGAGACGCGTTTCAAACGCATCCTCTTCTGCACCGACTTTTCCGAAAGCGCCGACGCGGCGTTCGAGTTCGCCCTGGACGCCACCCGGCGCCGGCCCGGTTCGACGCTCCACCTGCTGCATGTCATTCACGAACCGGACGCGCAGTTCTGGAAATCTTACATCGCCGACGTGGACAACATCGACGCGGAGGCGAAGAAGGCGATTGATGAGAAAGTCGCCGCCGCCTATCTCTCACGCGTGCCGCCGGGCATGGACGTGAAGGTGGAATTCCGCATCGGCCCGGACGCCGCGAGCATCCTCGAATTCGCCAGGACCGCGCAGATTGACCTGATCATCCTGGGCCGGCACGGCCACAGCGGTGTGGGCAAGACGCTGTTCGGCGGCGTGGCGGAGAAGATCGTTCGCAAGGCCGGCTGTGCGGTGCTGGTGGTGCCGCTGGAGTACGCGAAGAAGCTCACCACGTAGCCGCGGACGCAAGTCTGCGGCCATAGGAGGTCGCGGCCATTCCGCCGGCAGCGGCGCAGTTCAGCCAAACGGTGGGTGGGGCGAGCGTCCTCGCGAGCCGCAAAGCGAAAGATCCTTCCGGCCGGCGGCTCGCCGGGAGTCTCGCCCCGCCAAACTGTATCACTGCCATTCCGCCCGCTCCGGGGACATCGTCTAACGCGGTTTGTGGCCGGAAAGTTTGCGCACTTTCGCGTTTTCGAGTTGACGAAACGGCCCAAAAACAAGCTAGATATCGCCGCCAACGCTACATGAAAAATCAACCAGAGTTCTCTATCAGTCCCATTGGTGAAAAGTTCCCCCTGCCTGGACCCGTCGATTACCGGAAGGAGTTCGCGCGCTTGTCGAAACTGGCTGCCCGCAATCGCAAACTCCGCCGCGAAGTCGTCGTGGTCGTGGGTTTGGGATTTGTGGGCGCCGTCATGGCCGCCGTCGTGGCCAGCGCCCGCGACAAAACCGGCCGCCCGGCCAAGTTTGTCATCGGCGTGCAACGCCCCAGCCCGCGCAGCTTCTGGAAAATCCCGCTGCTGAACCGCGGTGTTTCCCCGGTCAAGTCCGAAGATCCGGATGTGGACGAACTGATCCGCCGGTGCGTGAAGCAGGACCAGACGCTCGTCGCCACCTACAACCTGGAAGCGCTGAAACTGGCGGACGTGGTCGTGGTGGATGTGCAATGCGATTACCTCAAGGAATCCCTCGGGAACGTCCGCACGGGCGCGGCGGACATGGAAGCCCTCGAATCGTCGCTGGGCACTATCGCCGAACACATCCCGCCCGAGGCGCTGGTCCTGATCGAAACCACCGTGGCGCCCGGCACCACCGAGCAGGTGGCCTATCCGATCATGAAGAAGATCTTCGAACGGCGCGGCATCAAATCGGAGCCGTTGCTGGCGCACAGCTACGAACGCGTCATGCCGGGCCGCAACTATGTCGCCAGCATCCGCGACTTTTGGCGGGTCTGCAGCGGCATCAACGAGACGGCGCGCCAGCGGGTCGTCCGGTTCCTCAAGAGCGTGCTCAACACGGAGAAGTTCCCGCTCACCGTGCTGGACCGGCCGATTGAGTCGGAGACCGCCAAGATCGTGGAGAACAGCTACCGCGCGACCATCCTCGCGTTCCTCGACGAGTGGTCGCTTTTTGCCGAACGCAACGGCGTCGATCTCAGGAAAGTCATCGAAGCCATCAAAGTCCGGCCCACGCACTCGAACATCATTTTTCCCGGTCCCGGCATCGGGGGTTATTGCCTGCCCAAAGACGGCGGCCTGGGGATGTGGGCCTACAAACACATCTTCGGGTGGGACGATGACATCTTTAAAATCACGCCTTTGGCGGTCGATATCAACGACACCCGATGCCTGCATCCGCCGCAGCTTGTGCGGGACGCGCTTCGCAACATGGGCAAGCCGCTGGCCGCGGCGGACATCCTGCTGTTGGGCGCGTCGTATCGCGAAGACGTGGGGGACACGCGCTACAGCGGGTCCGAAGCCATCGTGCGCAAGCTGGCCGAAATGGGCGCCAGCGTGCGCGTGCACGATCCGTACGTGGAGCATTGGTGGGAGTTCGAGGCGCAGGACACCTACCCGCACCCGGGCCACAGCCTGGCGCGGTTCTTCCACCGGCAGGAGGGGTTGAAGAATCTGCGTCTCGAGCCGGACCTCTGGAAGGCCCTGCGCGGCGTGGATGCCGTGGTGCTGGCCGTGCGGCACAAACAGTATCTCGAGCTCGATCCCGACAAGGTGTTTCGCAGCGTCGGCAAGCCGTTCGCCATCATCGATTGCTTCTGCGTGCTGAATGATGCCCGGATCCGCCGTTACTTTGAACTGGGCTGTGAAGTCAAAGGCATGGGGCGCGGCCACCTCAAGCGCATCAAAGACACCGTGCACAAAGACGGCGGAACCTGAGTCGCCGGCAACGGTGTCAAAGGCCGCGCGCCTGGCACTGCCCTGTGAATCATCGCTCGAATTAAATCAAGAATGGACTCGCACACCGCACGGAACACTTCCCGGAACTACACGGAGCACCTCCGGCCGAATGGTTCATCAAGGAAGCGGCGTCAGCCTCCCCTGGGGGGCTGCCTCCCGCTCTTCCTTGCCGTCGGATTGCTGCCCGCGCAGGCGCAGCCGTCGGGCGGGCCTTATGGTCCGATCCAGCAGACCTATGAGCTGCCCGCCGACGCCGCGCACATTTACTACGTGGCCCCTGATGGACAGGCCGATGCCTCGGGAACGGCCCTGGCCCAGCCCACCACGCTGGAGGCGGCCATCGGGCGAGTCGTGAGCGGCGATGCGATTGTGTTGCGCGGGGGAACCTATCGCACCGGCAACCTGGAGTTGAACCAGGGGATCACCCTGCAACCCTATGCCGACGAGCATCCGATCCTGAAAGGAACGCAGGTGGCCGCGCAGTGGGAAGCCCAAAGCAACGGCCTGTGGTGCACCGCCTGGCCGCGTTTGTTTCCGGCCAAACCGGCGGACTGGTGGCAGCGCGCCCGCGAGGGCAAAAGCACGCCGCTCTATCGCTTCAACAACGACATGGTCTTTGTCGATGGCGAGCCGTTGAAGGCTGTCGGCGGGGACGGAGAGATCGACGAATATTCCTATTACATTGATTACGAAGCCGGCCGGGTTTACATCCGCGTCAATCCGGCGAACCGGCTGGTCGAAATCACCGCGTTTGACAACGCCTTGATCCGGACGAACGGCGTGTGCCACGGGAAAGCCTCGGACGGCAAGGGACCGGTAATTCGCGGCCTCACGTTCACCCAGTATGCCTACCGGGCCATGGAAGTGCTCGGGAAAGAGCCCGAGGGCCTCGCCGATCCCGCCACTTTTGGCAAGGATGTCGTCGGCACGACCCTCGAGAACGTGACCGTTTCCCATTGCTCGCGCGTGGCCGGCTATTTCCACGGCGACAAGCTGACCATCCGGCATTGCCTCGTCAGCGACACGAGCACGGAAGGCATCTACGTCCTTAGCTCGGCCGATTGTCTCCTGGAGAAAAACATTTTCAGGCGGAACAATGTCAAAAAAATCACCGGGTATTATCCCGCGGCCGTGAAAATCTTCAACCAATGCTACCGCGTCACCTGCCGCGACAACTTCGTCCTCGATCAACCGGACTCGAACGGAATCTGGTATGACGTCGGCAATGTGGATGGTGTGTTCATCGACAACTGGATCGAGGGAGCCGTTGATGGCTTCTTTTTCGAGATCTCCAAGGGGGCGATCTGCGCCGGCAACGTATTCGCCAACTGCGACAAGGGCATCCGCGTGCTCAACAGCTCGAACGTCCGCGTTTATCACAATACCCTGGTCAACACCGTCGCCTCGTTCGAGCGCACCGAGCGAAGCGCGGTCAACGATCACTTCGGCTGGCATCCCAGCACCGGGCCGGATGTGGACCAGCGGGACGGGCATGTATTTGTCGGCAATCTGCTGACGGCGGACGAGCGGTTCCACAAGCCGCTCCTGCGGTTCGAGCAGACCAGAGTCCTGTGTGGACGGCTCACGAAACCGCAGGTCGCGCGGTTCGACGATAATGTCTATGTGCGCAGCGGGGACGCGGACGGCCGAACCTTGCTTGTGTGGAGTCCGGCGGCGGGCGAGAATTGCACGGTTGAGTTCAAGACTCTCGAAGGACTGAGGAAGTTGCACCCGGAATTCGAGGCTCACAGCCAGTATTTTGCCAATCACTTCGGGTCCGTCTTCAAGAGCCCCGAACTGCAGAACTACGAACTGATCCGGCCCTTCCCGCAGGCGCCATCAGCCAGTCCTCTGCCCGCTGAGATTCAGCGATTGCTCGGCTGGCCGAAGACGGCTTCGCTTGTTCCCGGCGCTTATCCGTTCCGCCCCTGAGCCGTAAGTGCCACCAAGGTGGGGTCGCCTCGCCGAGGCGACCCGACGCCGTTCAGGCGCGGAACAACCGCTCACACACTGAGGCGGGCGCGGTTGAAACGTAGCAGCCGGCGTGAGGAGGCTCGAAATAAAACCCAGCAGGAACCGCGAAAAATGCGAACCACGCGAACGACATGTCCGAGCGCGTGGTCTGGGAATTCAACGCAAAGGCGCAAAGACGCAAAGGGTGCCGGGACAAGCTCCATCTGTGCGTCTTTGCGCCTTTGCGTCTTTGCGTTAAAAAATGGGCCTCGTTACCCCGGCTGCCACGAGAGGATGGCCTTCTTGGCGTCGGCGAGTTCGGGGTCGTGGCGGTGGTAGCCGCAAGCGTTGATGAGTTTCTCGGCAGCGGCGAGGTCGTCCTGGGGCGATATCCACGGGTTAAATTTCTCGCGGAAGAAGAGTCGGGCCCGCCTGCCGAAGCCTCGGCGCAGGCAGGCGCGGTGGAGCTGGATGTCGGCCAGGATAAGCTTCATAGCACGGCGCTCTGACGAGCGCAGCTATTGACGAGCGGAGCCCGGTTCAGACCGTGTACGTGCCCGAGGCGGTGGTGCCGCCTTTGCCGGTCCAGTTGGTGTGGAAGAATTCGCCGCGGGGCTTGTCCACGCGCTCGTAGGTGTGCGCGCCGAAATAATCGCGCTGGGCCTGGAGCAGGTTCGCAGGCAACCGCTCGCTCCGGTAGCCGTCGTAAAACGCCAGCGCCGTGCTGAACGCAGGAACCGGTATTCCCTTTTTGGCCGCCATCGCCACGACATTGCGCCACGAACGCTGGCAGCCTTTGATGGCCTTTTTAAAGAACGGATCGAGCATCAGGTTCGAGAGTTTCGCGTTCTTGTCGAACGCCTCCTTGATCCGGCCCAGGAAGATGCTGCGAATGATGCAGCCACCGCGCCACATGAGCGCGATGCCGCCGTAGTTCAGGTTCCACTTGTGCTCCTGGGCGGCCGCGCGCATCAGCATGTAACCCTGCGCGTAGCTGACGATTTTCGAGGCGTACAGCGACTGGCGGATGTTCTCGATGAACTTCTTCTGGTCGCCTCTGATTGCCGGCTTCGGTCCTTTCAACTTTTTGGCGGCGCTCACCCGTTCCTCTTTCATGGCCGAAACGCACCGCGCGTAAACGGCCTCGGCGATCAGGGTGATGGGAATGCCCAGGTGCTGCGACGAAATCACCGTCCATTTGCCCGTGCCCTTCTGGCCGGCGGTGTCGAGGATCTTTTCCACCAGCGGCTGGCCGTCGCTGTCTTTGTAGGCGAGGATGTCGCGGGTGATTTCGATCAGGTACGAGTTCAGGTCGCCTTTGTTCCATTCGGCAAACACTTCGTGCATCTGTTCCGGCGTCATGCCCAGGCCGGTTTTCATCAGGTTATAGGCTTCGCAAATCAATTGCATGTCGCCGTATTCGATGCCGTTGTGGACCATTTTGACGTAATGACCGGCGCCGCCTTCGCCCACCCAATCGCAGCAGGGCGAGCCGTCGTCCACCTTGGCGGCGATGCTCTGGAAAATGGGCTTCACGTGCGGCCAGGCAGCCGGCGACCCGCCGGGCATGAGGCTGGGGCCGTGGCGCGCCCCTTCCTCGCCGCCGCTGACGCCGGTGCCGACGTACAGCAGGCCTTTGCTCTCGACATACTTCACGCGGCGCGCCGTGTCTTCAAACAGGGAATTGCCGCCGTCGATGATGATGTCGCCCGGTTCGAGGTGCGGCAGGAGGTGCTCGATGAATTCGTCCACGGCGTTGCCGGCTTTGACCATCAGCATGACGCGGCGCGGCTTCTTCAACAGCGCGGTCATTTCCTCGATCGAATGCGCGCCGAGGACTTTCGTTCCTTTGGCTTCTTTGGCCAGGAAATCGTCCACTTTGGACACGGTGCGATTGAAGGCGACGACGGTGAACCCGTGATCGTTCATGTTCAAAATCAGATTCCGGCCCATCACGGCCAGTCCGATTACAGCAATATCAGCTTTTGGTTCCATGTTTTTTGAGTGTGCAAAGCAACCAAGTTAACCGACGCGCGTAAATCGTATATCGTATATCGTAAATCCGCTCAGCCGTGTGCGCCCAGTTGCAGGCGGCTGTCGGCTTCGAGCAGCGCTTTCAGGTTCGGCCAATTGGCCTCGTTCATGTCGTTAAACGCGTGCAGATAAACCGCCACGGTTTCCGGCGGATACTTCGCAAGCAAACCATCCACGGCAGCCCGGAGTTTCTGGTCGTCCATGCTCGGGGGCAGGTCTTCCACCACCCCTTCGCTGTTTTCGATGCCGAGGGCATTGAGAAAATCCACGAGCATGGATCGGTACTTCTTCACCAGCCAGGTGCGGATGAGATTGCTCGCCACGGCCTCGAGGCCGGGGTGCGCCAGGCTTCCGAGCATGGCCGCATGCCGCACGGTTTTCGCCTGGCGTTCCAGGTAAACGGGGCGCACGTGGCGCGCTTCGGCGATCGCTTTCAGCGTGGCGCGGTAGGTTGGTTTCTCCGATTCGAAGGCGTAGGTGAGGATTTCAGCGGCGAGTGCCGGAGACATGAAACCAAAGAGTTCGTGGGAAGTGAGCATTTAAAGGCGGCGTTTAGCGTTTCAGGTTTCCGGGTTTCGGCTTTTCGAGACTGGAGATCACCCGATCGTTGCGAGGGAGATTCTATTTTTATTGGCCAGTTGTTCGCAAGCCTGCTGTTCCAGCAGCAGCGTCTTGCCGGATTCGAGCGCCAACGCGGAGATTCCCGCCGCGGCGCAGGTTTCCAGAGTTTTCGGGCCGACGCAGGGGATATCGAACCGCATGTCCTGAGCGGCCTTGGCGACTTTGACCGCTGTGGCGCCGCCTCCCTTGCCGGCCAGCTCCCCGCCGCGCTGCAAACACCGGTCGGTGCCTTCGAATCCCTCCACGGCCAGCACCGTGCCGTTTTTCACGACGACCATCTGGCCAATGTCCAGCCGTGAAATCTCTTTGGCGATCCGGAATCCAAATTCGACGTCGTCGCGCTGAGCGGCGGACAATGCCGGCCCGATCCGGAAATTGCCCGCGGGCATCAACGGTCCGAGCCACGGCGTCGCCTCGATCAATTCGACGCCTTCCTTTTTCAATTCCTCCGCGACCGCCTGGAAGAGGGTGTGCGCGTTTCTCTCCTTCAGCCGGAGCAACAAGCCCATGGCGCGGACATCGGGGCGGATTTCGTAAAGGTTTCCGGGAGCGATCTGACCGACCATCACGCACCGGGTGACTCCGCGGTCGGTGAAGGCCGAGATCATTTTGGAGAGCTGGCCGACTTTGAGCCAGACGATATCGTCCACGGCGGAGGCCAGGTCAGGATCCGTTTCGCCTTCAAACGCGACGGCGACCAGGCGGGCGATGCCGCAGCGGCGCGCCTGCCTGGCGAAGACCAGCGGCAGCGACCGGTTGCCGGCAATCATTCCCAGTGTTTCCTGGTTTCCGCACACGGCTGTCGAGCTTAACGGCAGGACGTTGATTTGGCAATTCAGTCCGTTTCCCGTTCGTTGACCTTCCATCATTGTCCCGGCAGCGACGGCTGGGGCGCGAAGGACACTTTCCCGCTCTGGTTGACGCCCAGGAAGTAGCCGGAACCGGAATACTGGTCTTGCAGGATGGCGCCGCTGAACGTGACCGGTTTGGTGGCGCCCGGCGGCTTCAAATTCCCTTTGAACAATCCCTGGCCCGCATTGAGTGTGAGGGTGAATGGGTTGCTGTTGGAGCTGGTGACCTGGTTCTTCAGGTTGATCGTCACGTCGTCGGTGATGTTCGTCGCCAGGGTTGCTCCAGTCAAACTCACCACCCCGTCGCGGAAACCGGTTATGGGACTGGCGGAGGAATTATACGGCGAGCCTATCACGTTCGTGTTCATGATGCTGAACGCTTCCGGAAACAACGCGGCCGACGTCGGGGCCGGTTTGATCCAACTGATCCACCCGCTTAGATCCGATTGCGAGGAAGGGCTTGAGAAGGACAACCATCCAAGGGCCTGGCCTTGGCCGGCATAGAGGGGCAGGTAAAGCGGCCAGTCGCCATCCCGGGACACCATGGCTGTTCGGGCCAGTTTGGTGCCATCGGCCAGAGCGCCACTCAGGCTCATCGCCCCGGATGAGGTCACCTTGATCGCCGCGTAGCCATCGCCAAAGGGAACGCTGGTGTTGGTGGGATCGCCGCTTCCGGGAAACAGGAGCGTATATTTGCCGGCGTAACCCGCGGGGTTGGCGTGGGCATCGAAGACGGCCCGGTTGGCTTTGAGCTCCGCCAGCCATGGACCCCCGTTGACCGTGCCATCGATCCGGCTGTTGTCGAGAGTGTCCATTTGCAGGAGCAGGGTCAGCACGTTGCCATTTTTGGCGGTGATTTGATTACTGAGGGCGCCGGAGGCATCGAAGCGCCCGCTGAATGGATAGCGGGTCGAGCCCATTTGCAGGGCGCCGCTGCAGGCTCCCTTGGCGGTGGTCGTGGCGGTGAACGCGCCCGACTGCAGGAACTGAACACCGCTCGTCTGATAGAATAAGCCGCTGTAAGAGCCCGGCGCCGGAATAAAGGGTGGTTGGGGCGGCTGCTGGGGGCAGCACCAATAACCTTTGACCGCCACTGTATCAATGTACCACCCCTGGCCGCCATAGCTTCGATCCGTTCCACAGCGCCATTGCAGTTGAATCGTCTGGCCTGCCGCCGCAGCGGGCAAATTGACAATGGTCGTGATGAATCCGCTGTTGGTGCCGCTCCACGCCTGCCGGCCCGCGAGGGGGTTGCCTTCATAGCTGCTGATCGTGCTGTTATAGCCGCCGGTCACGAAGGTCCCGCCGGCATCAAGAATGTCGGTGAAAGCGCCGGCGCCGATCTTGATTTCCAGCACCCCGCCGTCATATCCCGTGCCGTTGTCGCCTGCTTCCAGGTTATACTTGTTCCGAAAAATCAACTGCGACGATCCCGCCGGCAGCGTCATCTGCGGAGAGACGAGAGCGTTCACCCCGACGCCGGCCGGATCGGGCGAAAAAGCCGAATAGGGCGGGGTGTCGTATGCGGAACTTCTTCGGCTCCACACCTTTTGCGCGCCGGTGGCCGAAGTGGTCCAGCCCGGCGCCACGCCTGACGGGGTGCTTCCATCGAAACTCTGGATATAGAGCGCCGCCAGCGTGCCGAGGGGGATGGGGACCGCGAGCGTTCCCAGGTCCGCTGCCCCGTCTTGAAGGCCGAAGGTGGCGATGTTTGTTCCACCGCACGAACCCGACGTGGTGAAGGTAAAGGGCAGCGACACCGGCGGGCCGCCCGCAAAGAGGACGCCGTAATCCTGCGGAGCGCTCGGGTTGAGAATGCCTCCGGTTGGCAGCAAGGTGACGACGAGGTTGGTGGAATCCGCCGTGCCCGCGTTCTGCAAGGCCACGTTGACGGTGACGGTTTCGCCGGGATCGATCACGCCGTTGGTCGGCGTGCAGCTTTCATTCACGACCGTGTAACTGTTGAACGTGATGATCGGCATGGGGACCAGCGTCGCATTGTAAACGGCCAGGGCAAAATCCTGTTCCGGAACGGTTCCGCCGTTGGTCAGGGCGTCGGCGGCAATGTTGGCGGCCGTGATGGACACTATGAAATTATTCGATTGGCCGGCCGGCAGGAACACGCTCTCGACGTTGTTCGTGGAATCGGCGGTTCCGCCGGTAACCGAGTAGGCGCCGCTGAAGACATTGCCCTTGTAGGTTATGCCGCCAATGGTGACGGTCAGATCGAGGTCGTTGACCAGCGCCTTTGCGGCGGCAGGGCTGCCGGGCGCATCCGTCCACGCCAGGGTGAAACGGAGCGGTGCGCCCGGATCGTTGACAAATCCGGTGAAGGTCCGCGTTTGTCCGCTCGCGGTGAACGTGTCCACCGGCAGTTGGTCGCGCAAAACTCGCGGCTCCCCATCAAACGCCATGCCCAAATCCAGCCCGCCCATGCCCTGGGCGGGCGACCAGAGGTTGTCATCGGCATAGGCGCCGGTCAGATAGCGGGCGGAGTTCATCAGGTAAGCCTTGATCATGGCCGGACTCGGCGGCGCCGGTGTGAGCGCGTTGTTGATGAAGTACTGGCGCACGAGGGCGCACGCGCCGGAAACGGCCGGCGCCGCGTGGCTGCTGCCGGACGAAACGGTGTAAAACTCCTGGCCGAACAGCGGGAAGAAGTAGTCGTTGGTCGAGGTGCCTGGAAGCCCGCATACCCCGCTCGCGTCAAAACACGGAATTGCGGAACCCAAGCCATTGGTGGTGGCGGGGCTGATTTGGGGCACGCCTCCGGTGATGTGCGTGCCCGGCGCCACCAGATCGGGTTTCATCCGGCCGTCGGCGCACGGGCCGCGGCTGCTGAAATCAGTCATGTCGTTGGCGCTGTCGGCATCCGTATCCGGCGTGCCGCAACCGTCGGAACCGTCGGGGCTGTCTCCAAAATTGGCCGGGGTAAGCGAGCGGACGTTTTCCGACGCGCCGACGGTGATGACATTCTTGGCTGTGCCCGGGGAGTTGATCGTGCCCGCGTTCGTGTCGTTTCCGGCGACAAAGACGATGACCATTTGACGGTTGTCGCCGGATGCGCCCACATCTCGCACCAGGGCATCGTAAGATTGCGCATCCACGTCGTAGGCGCCGGGGCCGGATTCTCCCCAACTGTTGTTGCTGATCCGCGCGCCGCTGCTATAAGCCTGGGTCTGCAGATTCGTGTAATTCGGGTAGGTCCAATTGTTCGGATCGAAAACGACGGACGAGCCCACTTTCACAAAAGGGCAGACGCCCAGGCCGTAGGCGTAGCCATCCGCGTCCGCGAACGGAAACCCGTTAAAGGCATCGTAACCCGCGAGAATGTGAGCGTTGATAGCCCCGTGGCCGTCGCAACCAACCAACGGGTTGACATGGTTCTTCGTCGTGCCGACGAGCCGGACATAAGCCACGCGACTGGGTTGTGTCGGGTCGCCCAACTCGTATAGACCGAAATGGCCTGGCAGGATTGTGCCGTTGTCGATGCCGCTGTCGCTCACATCCACGACGAAACCCGAAGCGTCAAATTGGGCCTGGGTAAATCCTTTGCTCGCCAGCCACTCCAGATAGCCCGGAGCGCTGGGCACATTGCCGGCCAGATTGCCGGCGACGATCTGGTCCTGGCGCTCATCCCTCCTGCGAGGCTCGAAATAGGGTTGAATGGAAATCACATCCGGCTGCGCGGCGATGTCCTGCAGCCGTTCCGCCGGCAACGGAACGATGACGTTGTGGTAATTCAGGATACGGAAGTCGTTGCGCACCGGCCCGAGTTTCAACTGGTTGATCTTCGCGAGGGTGGCGGCATTGGCGGCGTCATCGGCAACCAGTTGAATCGCGAACGTGCCGGTTCCGGCGGCGCGCAGGGTGCCTTTCCCATCGACAGATCGGGCCTGGGGATGAATCTTGAAGTCGTCGAGGTAGGGCCCTTCCCACTGGACTGGAGTTCCCGCGGCGCCCCAGGCTTGCAAACGCGCCAAACCCGGCGCGTCGCCGTAAACCAGATAGGCGTTATGAGGAAGGTAATTGACAATCCGGACGCCGGTTTGTTCCAGGGCCCGGCGCCATTCTGGCTTGATCGGGCCGGGGAACTGGACCAGGTGCAGCCGCCTGCCGGTGAAGGCGGCGTTGGTTTTGCTCAGCGAACGGATTTCCGGCGCGCGGGTGTCCAGTCGCTTGGCGCTCAGTTCAATGAAGTTGAAATCATCGACGGATTGCACGCGCGGATCACCGGGTTTGATGGCCAGGGCCTGGTCGGATTCAACGATTTGAAAGCTCCCGTAATTGGCCACCAGCCGGGCTCCCTGTTGGACCAACGATTCGGCCAGGGCCGGGTTGTCAACTCGAAATCTATGGGGATCCGCTGCGGCGATGCTTGCCATCAGCATGGTGACGGCTGCGAGGTGCAGAGTGCGGAGGGAGCGGTTCTTAAATGGCATTTGACGAAAGCCAAGGCGAGTGCCTGCCTGTTTGGAGATGTGCTCAGGCAAACGCTTCGGAACCAGACGCAAGCTCATGGCGGCCAATATCGCAGGAACCATGCCGGAAATCAATCCGAGCGGCCCGTGGGCAATGTGGCACGGTTTATCCGCGGGCATTGGTGGGGCAAGCGTCCTCGCGAGCCGCGCGTTGATTGGAGGGCACTGCTCCGTCAGTGCCCAAGAAATCAGGGAAGCGACAAAGCGCTTCCCTCCGACGCAATCACGGTTCGTCGTCCAGCGCTGGCAGTGCCGAGATGCGCCCCCGCAGCGGCTTTCGCCGGCAGTCCGAGCGGCCGTTTGACGGCCCCCGCCACGCGGCAGACTGGAACCGAACTGGTCACGGAATTGCCAGCACCCGGTAAAAACCTTGCCCGGGCGAGTTGGTTGCTCTGCTCGTAATTGTGAAATTGGTGGCGAGCACATCCGGCAAGACAGCCTGCCAACTGTTGCCCATCAGGTTGGTGCAGTACTGAAGGCGATAAGTCTGGTCCGGGATAGCGCTCCACGTGACGGTTGCGATGCCGTTCGAATACACAAGGGATTGGATTTGCGGAGCGGGCAAAATTATCCCGGAACAGCAGACCAGATTCGACGTGACGATGTCGAGTTGCCAACCCTCGGCGATGAATCCCGATCCCATATTGAACTCCCCGTTGTCCTGCACGTAGAGCGACCATGTCCCACTCGGATTTGACCCGTTGAAAACCGAAAGGGTTTGCCCAAAAGGCCCGCTGGGGGCGGGCGCCGCGAAGGTGGCGGCAGGGCTGTAGTTGGTGGGTTGGTAAGTGCCGGACGTGATCAAATCATACTGCGGCAACTGCAAAACGGCGCTGTCATCGAAGGTCAAGGTCACGTCGTCTATGTTGTAAGCGTAGCCGCAGTGCGACATTAGAAGCACGTTGGTTCCGCTTGGCGCGACTAGCAACGCGTCAATGTTGGCCGGATAGTTATAAGTCAAGCCGGCCAGCGTGACGGTAACGTGGGTGATGGAGCCGGTCACAGCGGAAATTTGGATGGTTGAAGGGTACGGCGCCGCCGGCCCCTCCGTCCCGGATGCGGGGATCTGGATATTGTCCGTGTTCGCCGCCGTGATGTTCGTAACGGCCAGCGCACCCAGGCTGAAAGAGGTGCTCAAAGTGCCAAGGTTGACGGCGCCATCCTGCAACTGCATCACGGGATGGATCGTGTCTCCGCAAGTGCCGCCGGCGGTAAAAGAAAACGCCTGGGTGACAGCGGTGCCGCCGACCGCGAGAGCGCCATAGGTTTGCGGGCCGCTGGGCAAAGCCACGCTGTTGGTTTGCAGCAACGTGGCGACGAGATTGGTCGTGTTGGCCGAGCCGATATTCTTCAGCGCGAAAGCGACCGTCACGGTTTCACCCGGATCAATCGCATTATTGGTCGGGCTGCAGTTCTCGGCGGAAATGGCGGCACTGTCCAGCGTGATGATCGGAATGTAGGTCTGGACCGCATTGTAAGCGACCAACGCAAAATCCTGTTCCGTCAACGCTCCTCCATTGGTCACACCGTCGGCGGCGATGTTGGCTGCGGTGATGGTCACCTTGAAAGGACTCGACAGGCCCGCCGGCAGGAACACGCTCTCGACGTTGTTCAGGGAATCGGCGGTTCCGCCGGGGACGGAATACGCGCCGTTGAAGACGTTCCCTCTATAAGTCGTGCCGCCGATGGTGATGGTCAGGTCGAGGTCGTTGACCAGCTCTTTTCCGGCGGCGGGGCTGCCGGGCGCGTCGGTCCAGGCCAGTGTCACGCGGAGGGGCTTGCTCGGATCGCTGATCGTGCCGGTAAACGTGCGCGTCTGGCCCGTGGCGGTGAATTTGTCCGCCGAAAGCTGGTCGCGCAGAATCCGCGGCGCGCCATCGAAGGTCGTGCCGAGGTTCAAAGCGCCCATTCCCTGGGCGGCGGACCAAAGCGTGTCGTTGGCGCCGTTGCCGGTCATATAACGCGCGGAGTTCAGCAAATACGCCTTGGTCATCGCCGGGCTGGGCGGTGTCAGACTGTTGTTGATGAAATACTGGCGCAACAGGGCGCAGGCTCCGGCGACCGCTGGCGTGGAATGGCTGGTGCCGCTGGATACGGTGTAGAATTGCTGCGAAAGGGGAAAGAAGTAGTCGTTGGTCGAGGTGCCTGGAAGCCTGCATACCCCGCTCGCGTCAAAACAGGGAATTGCGGAACCCAAGCCATTGGTGGTGGGGCTGACCTGGGGCACGCCTCCGGTAACGTGCGTGCCCGGCGCCACCAGATCGGGTTTCATCCGGCCGTCGGCGCAGGGGCCGCGGCTGCTGAAATCAGTCATGTCATTGGCGCTGTCGGCATCCGTATCCGGCGTGCCGCAACCGTCGTTGCCGGACGCGTTGTTGCCGCCATTGGCCGGTGAAAGCGAGCGCACGTTTTCCGAGGCGCCAACGGTAATGACATTCTTGGCCGTGCCGGGCGGGGTAATCGTTTGCACGCCCCCCCCGTTTCCGGCGGCAAACACGATGACCATTTGCTGGTTGCCGGGAGTGGCAACAGCCGAGCCGCTGGGTTGCGCATCCCGGACAAGGGCGTCGTACGTCTGCGCGTCCACGTTGTAGCTCCCGTCCAATGCTGTCGATCCCCAACTGTTGGCGCTGATGCGCGCCCCATTCTGGTACGCCTGGGATTGCAGATTGGGATAGTTGGGGTAAGTGAAATCGTCAGGATCAAAAATCACGGATGAACCCATGGTGACATACGGGCACACGCCCAGGCCATAGTCAAATCCGGAAGAGTCCGCGAACGGGAATCCGTTGAAGGCGCAGTACCCGGCGATGATGTGCGCATTGAGGTTGCCGTGCCCGTCACATCCTTCCAGCGTGCTGCCGTCGTTAGGCGTGCCTTCCAGCCGATTGTAAACGACCCGGCTGGACAGGGCCGGACTGCCCAGCGAATACAGCCCGAAATGCCCGGGCGAAGTCGTTCCGTTGTCAATCCCGCTGTCGCTGACATCGACGGCGAAACCGGACGCATCGAACTGAGTTTGCGAAAAACCCTTGCTCGCCAGCCACGCCAGATACCCGGGACCCGTAGGCGCGCCGCTGCTCAGGTTTCCCGCCACGATCTGGTCCTGACGTTCGTCCAGCTTCCGCGGCTCGAGATAAGGCTGGATGAAAACGACGTCCGGCCGCGCGGCGAGCCGGGTCAACGCTTCCGGAGTCAACCGCACGATCACGTTCAGGAAACACAATGTGCGGAACTCCTTTTCCGGCGGCGCCAGCTCCAATCGGTGAATCAACTCGAGTGTGGCCGGGTTTGCATTTGTGTCCTCCAGGAGCTGGATGGCGAACCGGTCGGTGTCCGGAGGTGGCCGCTTGGCGTTGCCGGCGAGCGGGCGGGCGCGCGGATCGATCTTGTATCCCTCCGCATAATCGCCGTCCCACTGAACGCAGGGGTTCGCCCGCGACCAGTCTTGCAGGCGGACGAGGGCGGGGGCATCCCCATAGACGAGATAAGCATTCCGGGAAACATAGTTGACGATCCGCACTCCGCACGCCGTCAAGGCCGCAACCCATTCCGGTTTGACCGGGCCCGCAAACTGGATCAAGTGCAGTCGTTGGCCTGCAAACGCCGCCACCGGTTTGCGCAACGACTGAATCTCGGGTTTCCGGGTGTCCAGCCGTCGGACGCGGAGGTAAATTGAATCCAGAGCATCCGCCGGTTCAGCCCGGGGGTCGCCCGCGCCCGGCGTCGTGTTGCCTTCAAGAATCTGAAAGCTGCCGTAATCGGCGACGAGAGTGGCCCCCTCCGCCACGAGCTTTTGAGCAACGGCTGGATCGCTGACAAGCCATTTGTGCGGCGCGCCCAGGGCGAGGCTGGCAACCATCACCGCCGGAATCCAGCCGAGTTGGCGGATAACATTCATCAACACGAGGCGTGGTGCGATTCAATACTTAAACTTGTTCCCGCGCCGGGTTCTTCCGGGATGATGTCACTGGCGAGAGCAACCCTTTCGTTTCCAGTCATTGGCACCAGCATAATCCCTAGGATAAGATTATGCAGGTAAACCGGCTGAAGTCAAACCTTTTGCCTTTTCACGAAGTCCCGCCCGCGCTCCGTGATTCGGGCAACAGGCTCCAAAGACGATCCCGAGGCCGCGTTTGGCGGAGCCGCATGTCAATCGTTTGAGTCGATACACAATTCCTTTTTATCGATTAACGCCGTGCAGACGGGCGGGGTTAAACAAAAACCATGAACAGGCAATGCACTCGGGAATCTTCCGCAGTTCACACCACCGCGACCCTCCTCCGGCCGCGGTTGAAAATTCTTTTGGTCCTGCCTGCCGGTGAGCGGGTGCGTGTAACGCGGGAGCATCCGCACGTGCCGCGGCGGGCGATGCTGCGCTTCAGCGTGCTGCCGCTGACGGTTGTGGCTGCCCTGACGCCACGCGGGCATCCCGTGCGGATTGTGGATGAGAACGTGGAACCGCTCGATTTCGACGCCGACTGCGATGTGGTCGGCATTTCGTTCATGACCGCGTTGGCACCCCGGGCGTATGAAATTGCGGGGGAATTTCGCCGGCGGGGCAGGATCGTCGTGGCCGGTGGTTACCATGCGACGCTGTGTCCTGAGGATGTGGCGCCGCACTTCGACGCGGTGGTGGTCGGCGATGCGGAAGGGGCGTGGGAACGGCTGCTGGCGGATGTTCAACAGGGAGGGCTGCAGGCGGTTTACCAGCCAGCAGCGCGTGGTGTGTTCTACCAGGGGGCCGCGGCCGGAATGTTACACACACCCGTGCCGCGCCGCGATTTGCTCACCGGGAGCGCCCGGCATTACGCGACGATCAACGCCGTGCAGGCGGGACGCGGTTGCCGCCACAACTGCCGGTATTGTTCGGTCACCATCTTTCACAAACGGCAATACCGGCGGCGGCCGGTCCCGGACGTGATCGAGGAGTTAGGCCAGTTGCCGCGCCGCTTCATTTTCGTGGACGACAACATCATCGCCGAGCGGGATTACGCGGTGGAATTGTTCCGCGCCATGGCGCCGCTCCGCAAATGTTGGGTGAGCCAGTGCTCGATCCTGATTGCCGACGATCCTGAACTGTTGGGACTGGCGCGGGCGGCAGGTTGCCGGGGGCTGTTCATCGGTGTCGAGACGGCCAGCGAGGCAAACCTTGCCTCGATGAACAAGCAGTTCAACCACACCGCCAGCTACGCCGGGCGGCTGGAAAGAATCCGGCGCGCCGGCATCGGAGTGGTGGCCGGGATGATTGTGGGGATGGACGGCGATGGCGTGGGGGTGTTTGAAGAGACGCTGCTGTTTCTTCGCCAGACACAAATCGATGCGGTGCAATTGAACATCCTCACGCCTTTGCCGGGCACGCCGCTTTACGCGGACATGGATCGGGAAGGACGCATCAGCGACCGGGATTGGAGCCACTACGACTACCGTCATGTGGTGTTCCGGCCGGCCCGGATGACGGCGGGGGAGTTGCAGGCCGGCGCGGATTGGTTGTATGCGCAGTTCTACCGGCTCGACCGGATTCTTTGGCGTTTCCTGTATGCGGCGTTCAGCGTCGGCTGGACGCCGGCGCTGTTGGGGTTGAGGCTGGGATTGACGTATCGCTACGACAACCGACGCGAGCAGATTATCGGCTGGAACCCGGCGCGGCCGGAACGGAAGGAGACGAGGCTGCTGTCCCGGCGCGGGAACAGTCTCTTCCAATCCTTCCGCCTTCGCTTTGGTTCGACGCGATCGATTCGCATGACCGCGCCGGGCCACGGAGCAAGCGGATGAATTCCGGGTGGTGGTACAGTTCGGTGGGGCGAGACTCCCGGCGAGCCGGGGTTGCGTTGGAGGGAAGCGCTTTGTCGCTTCCCTGATTTCTTGGGCACTGACGGAGCAGTGCCCTCCAATCAACGCGCGGCTCGCGAGGACGCTCGCCCCACCAACTTTCCGGCTAAACTGCGCCACTTTTCTGGCTAAACTGCGCCACTGCCGAATTGCGCGGTCCGGGGCCGCGCCCGGCTGCACCTCCGCAAAGGCTGCCGGTGCGCCCACACTTGCTCTTTGGATTTTCCTGAGCTAACGATTGCGCGTGTCTCGCGAAGACTTTTCAAACGCCGCATTGGTGCTGCTCGGCCATGGTTCGACGAAGAACACCGAGTCGGCCGCCCCCGTTTTTCAACACGCCGCCGAATTGCGCCGGCGGAACCTCTTTGCCGAGGTCCGCGAGGCTTTTTGGAAGCAGGAACCCGGCGTAAAGCGGGTCCTGGCGGCGCTGTCGGCGCCGCGCGTGTTTATCGCGCCGTTGTTCATCAGCGAAGGCTATTTCAGCAGCCGGATCATTCCCCGGGAACTGGGATTCGGCGCCGACGCAACACTCAAAGCTCACGACTCGGCACTCTTCTACTGCAAGCCGGTCGGCACGCACGACCACATGACCGGCGTCCTCCGGGCCCGGGCTCGCGAGGTGGTGGCGCAAGCTCCTTTCCCGCGCGCCCCCCAGCCGGCTGACACGACGCTGTTCATCGCCGGGCACGGAACTGGCCAAAACGAAAACTCGCGGAAAGCCATCGATCACCAGGTCGAATTGATTCGCGCCCTGAAGGAGTACGCCGCGGTGCATGGCGTTTTCATGGAAGAAGAGCCGCGCATTGGCGCATGCTATCAACTGGCGCAAACGAGAAACATCGTCGTGGTTCCGTTTTTCATCAGTGACGGCATGCACACGCGCGAGGACATTCCCGTGTTGCTGGGCCAGGCGAAGCGGGGGGTGCGGCAGCGACTGGCCAACGGCCAGCCCCCGTGGCACAATCCGACAGAGCGCAATGGCAAACTCGTGTGGTACGCGTCCGCGGTCGGGACCGATCCGGGCATGGTGGATGTCATTATTGAGCGGGTGCGCGAAGCGGCAGGATACAATACAAAATGATGCAAGACCAACATCGTGGCAGCAGTGGAAATAAAGTTCGTTTTGGCTTTTTGAGCACCGCCCAAATCGGGCAGAAGAACTGGAAGGCGATTGCTCACAGCGGCAACTCGATTGTGACTGCCGTCGCCAGCCGCGACGTTGAGCGCAGCCGCCAGTTCATCGCGAACTGTCAGCGGCTGGCGCCGTTCGAGAAGCCGCCCGCCGCCCTGGGCAGCTACGAGGAATTGATCGCGGCGAAGGACGTGGACGCCCTTTACATTCCGTTGCCGACCGGGTTGCGCAAGGAATGGGTGATCCGCGCGGCCGAAGCGGGCAAGCACGTGGTTTGTGAAAAGCCCTGCGCGTTGAGCGCGGCCGACTTGCGGGAGATGATTGCGGCCTGCCGCAAGAACCGCGTTCAGTTCATGGATGGAGTGATGTTCATGCACCATCCGCGGCTGGAGCGCATCCGGCGCGTGATCGACGACGGAACGAGCGTCGGCCGGATCAAGCGCGTGATGTCCATCTTCAGTTTCCGCGGCGGCGAGAATTTTCTGCGCACCAACATCCGGGTGCACAGCGACCTGGAACCCGCCGGCTGCCTGGGCGATCTGGGCTGGTACTGCATCCGATTCATCCTTTGGGCGCTGCACTGGCAACTGCCGCGCGAAGTCACCGGCCGCGTGCTCTCCGCCTGCGAGGTTGGCCGCAGTCCGTTGGCCGTCCCGTTGGATTTTTCAGCCGAACTGGTTTTCGGCGATGACGTGTCCGCCGGATTTTACAGTTCCTTCCTGGCGCAAATGCAGCAATGGGCCAACGTGAGCGGCACCAAAGGTTATCTGCGCGTTTCGGACTTTGTCTTTACGCAAAGCGATCTCGAGTCAGCATTCGAAGTCAACAATAACCTGGTGCGGGTCAAAGCCGCCGCGGACGGGCAGGCCAATGGCGATGCGGTCGCGCAGCAAACGAATTTGTTTCGCACTTTCTCCAACCATGCTTTGTCCGGCCGGCTTGACGCATTCTGGCCGGAAATCGCCCTGAAAACGCAGCAGGTGATGGATGCCTGTCTGGAGTCTGCCCGGGCCGGGGGGCGCGCGGTGGTTTTGCGCCAGGGCTAAGCCGTGGCTACGCGGAGGGCGGAACCACGAAATACGCCGCGCTGAGTATTTCGTGGTTTCTACTGGATGGAGTGGGCTAGGAACTGGCGCTGGTGTAGCGGCGGATCGAGGCGCGCCAGCCCAATTCGGACACCGCGAAGCAGGCCGCGCTCATCAAGATCAACAGAAGAAGGGGAATCGGCGAGGTCAACTTGTTGACAAGCAACCGGACAGGAACGTTGGAAACGAGCAACATCGGAATGGCGAAGGTGAACAGCGCCCGGAACAGGCCGTGAAACGCCTCGTCGGGCAGGCGCGCGATGTTGAACAGGTTGTAGTAACCCCACACAATGCCCTGGGCGCGCACGGTCCAGAAACTGATCGTCGCCAGCAGCAGCATCAGCGAGTAATGAATCAGGATTCCGGCCAGGCAGAGTACTGCGAAACCGAGCACCTGCGTGAAGGTGGGCGCCAGCCCCAGTTGCCTCCCGGCGTAGGCCATGACCGCCAGACCCGAAGCCGCGTTGACGAACGCACCGAGATCCACCTGCCGGAGCGAGACCACAAACCTCGAGTTGACGGGCATCAGCAGGAGAAAATCCAGCTTGCCGGTCCGCACCAGTTCCGAGAGGTTCACGCAGTTCACGAGAAAGAACGCCTGAAACGTCAATTGTATGAAATGGCTCGCCCCCATCAGCATCACGACCTGCCACTGCGTCCACGTGCCGATCTGTTTCGTGTGCAGGTAAAGCACGCCGACGAAGCAGAGCTGCAGGCCGAACCAGAGGAGTTCCACCACAATCCAGAGGAGAAAGTTGCCTTTGAACATGGTCTCACGCGTCACGGAATTCTTCCACAAAGCGGCGTAGATTCTGCCGTAGCGCGCGATAATCGAGCCAAGCCGCCGGATGCGTGATGCGGGCAGCGCGAACACCGGCGCGCTAGACTTTAGATTCCGGGCTTCGGACATCAGAGTTTGGACGTTGGATTTTGGACTTTAGACTCATTGTTCAGCCTCCTGCGGCCGCATATTTTTTGATTCCACGACTCCACGCGAGACGGGCGAGCCAATAAGCCGCAACGACCCAGGCGAGCTGGATGGCGAGGCCCTCCGCCAGCTCCATGCCTCCCGTTTTGCCCATGTAGATGCTCGCGGGAAAATAGAGCTGATAAGGAAACGGCGTAAAATACAGAGCCCGTTCGAGACCCGGTGGCAAAATGTCCAACGGGAACAAATGTCCGCTGGCGATGTATTCGAAGGCAAACAGGATGAAAATAAAGGTGGAGACCTCCAACACCCAGAACGCCAGCATCGCCATGGTGTAAGACATGAAAAACTGGAGCAGGGCGGTGAGCGCCGTGGAAAACAGGAACAGGACGAATGCAAGCCCGTCGGCCGGCAGCACGACATAATGGCGCAGGCAAAAAATGAAGATCGCCAGGGGCACGCCGGCCACCGCGATGTAGGTTAACCGGCCCGAGAAAAACAGGCAGAGCCGGAACGCAAGGTAATCGACCGGCTTCAGCAAAAACTGGCTGATATTGCCGTCTTTGATGTCGGCGGCGATCTGCCAGTCGTCCTCGTTCACCGCCGTCAAGGCATCGATCAGGGTGGTCAGGAGGTAATAGGAAACCATTTGGGCGAACGTGTAAGTGCCGACCATCGCCCCGGCCGCTTTGCCGGCGTAGATAGCCTGCCACACGTAGAGCATCGCGATCAACGGGATCAGGCCGAACAGTGTCCGGGCCAGGAAGTTGAACCGGTACGTCAGGTTGTTCTGAATGCCAACATTAATGACATGCGTGTATTTTTTCATACCGTGTCAATTGCAGCCCGGAGCCAGGGCGACGGGCAACGCCTGCCCGTGGAATATTCTTCCCGCCAACCTTCCCGGTTGGAACGCAACTTGCATACGCGCAGGAAATCTATTTGCGATGTTCCTATGGGCTTCATACCGTAGCAACTCAGAACGAAATGTTCAAATCGCGGTTGGGCAAAAAACTATGTCAAAAAAGCCGTTGACGCGTGAAGAAGTGACGGAACTGACGACCGGACTGCACAGACTCGCCCGAAATCTCTGGTGGACCTGGGACCAGGAGGCGCAGGAAATCTTTCACGAACTTTCCCCACGCTGCTGGCAGAATCTCTATCACAACGCGGTCGCCATCCTGCACGAGGTTTCCGCTTACGAACTGCGCGTCCGGCTGCAGGGCCCATTTCTGGGCGGGCGCGTGCGCGACGTGCTGCAGACATTTGACGCGTACATGAACGACCCGTCCACGTGGGGCCATCAGTATGCGCCGCAGCTTCGGCGGAATCCGGTGGCCTATTTTTCAGCGGAATTTGGCTTTCATGAAACCCTGCCCATTGCGGCCGGCGGCCTGGGTGTTCTGGCCGGCGATCATGCCAAATCAGCCAGCGACCTCGGCCTGGGCTTCATCGGCATCAGCCTTTTTTACCGCGAAGGCTATTTCCAACAGGCGTTTGATTCAAACAACTGGCAGACCGAGTACTACACGCTGCTGGACCCAAACAATCTGCCGTTGGAGCCGGTGATGAACCCCGCGAAACGTGACCAACCCCTGGTGTGCCAGGTTGAGATCGACATGCACCAGGTGTTCTTCCGGGTCTGGCGTGTCAACGTGGGGCGTGTCGTGGTCTATCTGCTGGACACGAATCTTCCTCAAAACGAGCAGCATTTCCGGGATCTGACGCAGCGGGTCTATGGCGGGGACAGCACGACGCGAATCATGCAGGAGGTGCTGCTTGGCATCGGCGGCGTGCGCTTGCTGCGCGCCTTGGACGTGCAACCGTCCGTCTTTCACATGAACGAAGGCCACGCGGCCTTCCTGACCCTGGAACTGATCCGCGAAAAAATGGCGGCGCGGAAGAATTTTCAGGACGCCGTCGCGCAGACCAAGGCGGAATGCATTTTTACGACGCACACGCCGGTTGAGGCCGGCCACGACCGGTTCACCCCGAGTCTGGTGGATTACGCGCTGCACGAATTCCGGACGAAACTGCCGGTGCCGTTTTCCGAAGTGATGGGACTGGGCCGGGTGGATCCGAGAAACGCGAACGAACCGTTCTGCATGACCGTGCTCGCGCTGAAACTGTCGCGCGCCGCCAACGCCGTGAGCGAGCTCCATGGCCGCGTGAGCCGGCACATGTGGCGTTCACTTTACCCGGGCCGGCCGGTCGAACAGGTGCCCATCGGTCACATCACCAACGGCGTCCACCTGCTGGGCTGGATGAAAGGCCCCGTGCGCCGCTTCTGGCGGCGAAAACTCACCAGCAACTCCGACCAGCCTTTCCCTCCGTCGATACCGGCAAACTCCGATTGGGACACCCGCATCAACTCGCCCGAATTCTGGCAGAAAATCGTCGATCCCAAATTCATTTCGGATGAGGAAATCTGGGGATTACGGTACCGGTTGCGCCGCGAGCTGGTCGAGTTCTGCCGCCGCCGGCTTTTGATCCAGGGCCACCGGCTGACGCAGGGCGACTACATCGTTTTCGATTCGCTGCTCAATTGCGATGCCTTGACCATCGGTTTCGCCCGCCGGTTCGCCACTTACAAGCGGGCCCCCCTCATCTTTCAGCAGATTGAGAATATCGTGCGCCTTACTCGCGACAAAAACCGGCCCATTCAATTCATTTTCGCAGGCAAGGCGCATCCGCGCGATGACGACGGCAAGCGTTACATTCAACACATCATTCACCTGAGCAAGTACAGCGATCTGCAGGGCAGCATGGTGTTCATTGAGAACTATGACATCCACGTTGCGCGGCAGATGGTGTCCGGGTGCGACGTGTGGCTGAATACCCCGCGCCGTCCCCTCGAAGCTTCGGGCACCAGCGGAATGAAGGCCGGATGCCACGGCTGCCTGAATCTCAGCATCCTGGACGGCTGGTGGCGCGAAGGCTATGACGGCACGAACGGGTTCGCCATCGGCGAAGACTCCCACTCCGAGTCCGTCGAGCAGCAGGATCGCATCGACAGCGCGAATCTTTACCGGACGCTGACCGAGCAGGTGATTCCGCTTTTCTACCTGCGCGACGAGCAGGGCATTCCGCGGCAGTGGATCCAGCGCATCCGCCGCGCGATGGTCACGCTCGTGCCGCAATTCTCGACGGCGCGCATGGTGAAGGAATATGCGGAAAAGTACTACGTGACGAAGTGAACGCTAAGCTCCGACTCCGCGGGCGGGAGGTAGCTTGAGAGCACTGCCAGGGCTCGGCGCCGTGCCCGAGGTGGTGTCAGGGGTGTGGCGCTCAAATGGCGTGAGGGTAGGGCGGCGCACTCCGTGCGCGCTACAGCCGGAATCCAGGTTGCGAAATCTCCGTTTTCTTGCTGTAGTGACGGCGGGCACGGAGTTCGCCGTCCAGCCTTTTGGGGCTTGGATGATTTGAGCAGCCCGCCCTCAAGATGCTCCGCGCGGGCGGAAGCGCGCTCCATCCTCATTTACGATTTGCGATCGACGTGCCGTTTGCAGGTGATGCGTCAATCCTAAATCGTGGTCTGCAAATCCCTTGAAGCCCGACATCAGATCGCAAACGAAGGAAGAGTTGGCAGCCTGCCTCAAGAGCTGGGGCGAGCCGGCGTTTCGCGTCTCCCAGGTGCTCGGGTGGCTTTACGGGCACTGGGTGGCGGACTGGGACGCCATGACCAATCTGCCGCAGCCGCTTCGCGAGAAATTGCAGGCGGAGTTCTCGCTGCAAGCGCCGGAATTGGCGCGTAAACAGGGTTCGCGTGACCGCACGCAGAAGTTTCTGTGGCGCCTGAACGACCGGTCGCTCATCGAGAGTGTCCTGATACCGGCCAGCCCGGCGCTTTACGGCGAGGCCAGCGACCGGCATACGCTCTGCGTTTCGACGCAGGTGGGCTGCGCCTATGGCTGCAAATTCTGCGCGAGCGGACTGGCGGGCTGGAAACGCAACCTGCGCGCCGACGAAATCGTCGGGCAGGTCATCGCCGTGGAACGGTGGCATCAAGGCGAAATGAGAAGAGTGAAGGCTGAAGGGCGGGCGGAGGAGAATTCGCACCTCGCGCTTCCCACCTCGCGCCTCATCAACAACCTCGTCATCATGGGCATGGGCGAGCCGCTGGCGAACTACGACCATCTCGTGAAGGCGCTGCGGATTCTGAATGCGCCGTGGGGCGGCGGCATCGGCGCCCGCAAGATCACCGTTTCCACCAGCGGCCTCGCCCCGCAGATCCGGCGCCTCGCGGACGAGCCGCTGCCGGTTCGCCTCGCCGTTTCCTTGCACGGCGCCACGGACGAAACGCGAAACCGGATCATGCCGGTCAATCGCAAGCACCCGCTCCGGGAATTGATTGCCGCCTGCGAATATTACCGGCGCAAAAAGGGCCGGATGATCACTGTGGAATATGTCCTGATTGCCGGGGTCAACGACGGGCGGGATGCCGCCAAAGCCCTGGCGGCGCTGGCGCGCAGGCTGCACGCAAAAGTGAATCTGATTCCCTGCAATAAAGTGGAAGGATTGCCCTGGGAACACCCGGACGAGAAAACCCAGGAACAGTTCCTGGCCGCGCTGGAGAGGCAAAAAGTTGTTGCCACACTCCGCCGTGAAAAGGGCCATGACATTGACGCCGCGTGCGGGCAGTTGCGATTGAAAACAGAGCGTGAACTCGGCGGGAATCCCTGCTAGAATGAATCGCGTGAAGCGAAGCTCACACTCTGCAGGGCGTCATGGAAACGACCTTGGACGTGGATATTTGGATTGATCTTCCGCCGCACCAGTCAAGTCATCGAGCAGGATTTTTATGCAACTGAAACGACGTGAATTTCTGAGATGCTCCGCGCTGGGGGTTGGAGCGGTGATTGCCGGAGCGCGGTTTGCCGGCGCGGCGGAACCGGCGGCGGCTTCTTTTGATCCCTACGAGAAGGTCGCGCTGGGCGGGAGCGGGCTGAAAGTGCCGCGCTTTTGCCTCGGCACGGGCACGAACGGCTGGCAGCGCAAATCCAATCAGACGCGCCTGGGACAACGTGGATTCACGGCGCTGGTCCGGGGAGCGCACGAGCGCGGCGTTCGCCTGTTCGATTCCGCCGATCTCTACGGCACCCACCCCTGCCTGGTGCCGGCGCTTAAGGGCATTGCCCGGAGCGACTATTTCATCGTAAGTAAAATCTGGTGGGCGCACGGCGGTTTGCCGGAAAGCGAACGACCGGATGCGGACGTTGTGGTGCCTCGTTTCCTGAAGGAATTGCAGACCGACTACATCGACTTGCTGCTGTTGCACTGCGTGACTGCCGCGAAATGGCCGCAGGAATTGCGCCGGCAGATGGACCTCATGGTCAAACTCAAGGAAAAGGGAACGGTCCGGGCTCTCGGAGTCTCCTGCCACTCGTTGAAGGCGCTGGAGGCGGCAATCGATGAACCCTGGGTCGATTCGGTGCATGCGCGCATCAATCCGTATGGCATGGCCATGGACGGGTCGCCGGAAAAAGTGCTGCCGGTGCTCCGGAAACTACATGCCTCCGGCAAAGGCGTGGTCGGCATGAAACTGATCGGCGCCGGGGAATTGCGCCATGACGAAGAGCGGCGCGACGCGTCGGTGCGCTTCGTGCTCCAATCCGGCTGCGTCGATGTGTTGAATGTCGGCTGTGAAAGCCTGGACGAAGTCGACGATTTCGCCGCGCGCGTGCGCCAGGTGCCGCGGCGGACGGCCTGAGGGAATTCACCCTCTTCCAACCACTGTTAAGTCACGGTGGGGCGGGCTGTCCGCGGCCCGCCGGAAATCCACGAGACTACCGACTCCCGCAAATGAAAGCGGCGCGGTGGGACACCGCGCCCTGCCTCTGCTTAACATAATTCGCATTTGCCATTGAAATTCGGCCGCGTTGAGAATGTGCTTCACCTCTTCCCCGCCAGCAGTTCGTTCACTTTCGCCATCACCTTGAACGCGTCGGCGACATAAAGCACGTCCGCCTTGCCCCGCGCCCACCCGCAATTCGGGTCCAGGCTGATCGCGCGCCGCTCGTTGATGAAACGCCAGCCGACGGTGTGCGGTTCCTCGCCGTGACAACAACTGCTGAGTCCTTTCGGATGGCGGGGTGTCGAGCCGGTTTGCCCGATCTGGTTCAGGTGCGAGAGGAAGGAAAGCACGGTCTGACCTTCTCCGCTCTGATCCACGAGCGATTTGCTGCTCCCCAATGACGCGCGGGTGAGCTTGAGAAAATCCAGAATGAGCTTCTCGGCCTCAGGCAGGTGGGTTTGACCGTCCGCCTGTTTCTTGGTCCAACCGGCGCCCGCGACGAAAAGCAATTGGGCATCCGGCCGGATCGTTTGCTGATTCGACGCCGGCTGGCGGATTCCCGTGACCGTCGTGCGCTTGCACGCGTTGGACACATTGACCGTGACAGTTTCAACTTTGGCGGCGCCGGCGCCACACTCGCACGGCGACTGGCTGCCGGGATCAACGAGAATGAACCAAGGGCGTTGGACGCGCTGAAGCACAGCTTCCATGCGCTGCCGGTAATACCAGCGGTTGATCGTGACCCTGCCGCCCTCGGCGCTTGCGCCGGTCACATGTGAGTCCGCGCGACCGCCGAGGCGCTGGGCCACGCCGGGCAACAACCGGGCCCAGCGCGACGTCGCCGGGGCGACAACCAGCGTGGCCTGGGCGGCTTTGCAGAGAGCTTCAACTGCGGCGGCGTCGGTGGCGTATCGTGACTGACCGAAGTCCGCGCCCGCGACGCCGAAATAGCAGGTCGCGGGACAGCCGGCGATGGAGTCCGCCGCCGCCTGGAGACTTGCGCCAACCAACCCCACGACGAGGTTTGAGCCGGCGATGGCTTTGTTGAGCGTCCGGCCGGCGCGCAGCGCCTCGCGCGCCGATTTGGCAAGCGAGCCGTCGGCTTCCGTGTGTGCGAGAAGAAGAATCGTTTCCATAAGTTCAATTGGCCGCAAACAGGCACGAAAGGCGCAATAAGGTTTCCATTTTCATATCCCTTCTCTCTTTTGCGCTTTTTGTGCCTTTTTGCGGCAATTCATTTTCTTATCCACTCTAGAATTTCCTTCGCGATGTCCTCCACCGGGGCGTCTTTGACAATTCGCGTTTCTCGAAGCTGCTTCGGCAACGTGACGCTGTTGAAAGAGATCCCTTCCGCGGCCACCTTCACTGCCTTGGCTTTCTGCAATGCCGGCATCACCGTGCGCATGTTCACCATCCCCACCTGCGGGTTGTTCCTGGGTTCCGGGAGGTTTCCCGTGGCCCAACCGAGCAAGGCAGGCGGCCCGGCGCACCGCGAAACTTGATGTTTGCCGCCTTCAACCCGCTCCAGGATTTCCAGCGAACCGTCGGCGGTCACTTTCAATTCATCTACACCCTGAAACTGGTCGGTGATGCCCAATCTCTCGCCAACCGCTTGCAGGGTCACGCCGGCGCCGCGCGATGCGGATTCCCAGCCGCCAAAGACCAGCAGCTTCGATTTGTCCAGACCCGGAATTCCAGCAATCGCATCCGCCAGGAAGGCGGCCGTTTCGTAACCATCGGTGAATCCGCTTGCCGAACCGTCCAGCGCGATCAATTCGAACGGGACCTTTTGGGCCACCGTCATCATGACCTGTTGCAGCTTGGCTTTGGGGCCGAGGCTCACGAGCCAGACTTTGCTGCCGGGCGCGTTCTTCGCGAGATGGGCCGCTTCATACAGCGCATGGCTGGCCCACGGGTCGAGGACCGCGGGCAACATCATTTCATTTTTCAACGCCGGGCCGGCCGGGCCGCTGACCGGCTCCAGCGTTTGCAGCGGGTCCGGCACGATGCTGGCGCAAACAACAATTTGGTATGCAGTGCTCATGTGCTGGAGATGATCATGAGTTGGGGCTGGTTTGAAAAGGACGAAGCAGCAGGGGGCGGATGATCCCTCTGGCGTTGCGGATGACGAAAATATGTCCCACGTGGGACAAAAATGCGTTGCCAAGTCAAGGGCTGAGAGTAATCGGGATTCTCCAGACTAACCTCGCAACGCGCCTGACACTGTTTTGTCAGACCCTCGGATCACGCGGCGGGAAAGTGTTGGCCGACCATAGTGCGCACTTCCGCCAGCCACTCCGTGCGTTGCCGCGGCGTGCTGGTGACGACCACTGTGAATGTCCGCCGATGGACTGTCCGCACACCGCACAAGTCGAAAACGCATTTCTTCCATAATGTCTCCAGTGGATCGCCGAACACTTCCTTTTCGCGATCAACCGGAGTATTCGCGGTGTTGAAAACAATCGCCGCCCTGGCCTTGATCAGTCCCAGAGGCACACCTCCGCCTTGGTCATTCTCAACAAACCGGTAGGCGACTTCAGGCCGCAGGACCCGGTCGATCCAGCCTTTCAGGATCGCCGGTGGCATGCCCCACCAGTTCGGATGCACGATGATGATGCCGTCGGCCGCGGCAATTTCCGAACAATGCCGCGCGACCAGTGGATCGAGTTTGGCGTCTTTCCCCAGCTCAGCCACCGACAATAACGGCGGAAACTGCTCCTGGTACAGGTCGTGGAAGGCTGCTGCGTGGCCATTCTTGCGAAGTGTGCCCACAGCCGTGGTCGCGATGGCGTGGTTGAAACTGCCGGGGTTCGGGTGAGCAACAATAATGGAAATTCTCATCAACTGGCCACGCAGTCTAGGTGACAAGCAGCCGTCGGGAAAGCCATTTCAGGGTGCCGAGCGCTTCCAATACATTGGCCTAAACAGGGACTTCGACATGAAGAGCCGACACGGCCAAGCCGGCGGCTTGTCTTGTGGAGTTCCGGCCTGGGTGGACTCTTTAGACCAAGAAGCCGCGGAACACAAACTGATCCCAAGGCGTTCAATCCTGCTTACTCCGGTGGCAGTGGCTGCCCCGTGCATGGGTCAACCTTCAGCGGATTTGGATCCTTCTTCCCGGGCCAGGCGCAGATTGGATGACGCGACGGACGTTCGTCGCCCGCTCTGACCATGGCACTCCATTGCGGAAGATTTTCAATCGGCAGAATGCCGCCATCCGGTCCGAACTTCAGCGGAGCGCTCCAGAACTGAAAGTCGTGGCCCTTGATCCCGTCCGGACGCGATCCCCAGCGATCGCCCATCCACACGAACGTGGGCCCCTCCGGCGCTGGCAGGCACGCGATCCAGGTCTGTTGCGCGGGCGCGATCGGAGTTCCATTCCCAGGGTGGCGATTGATATTCGTTCGCTCGGTGAATGGACCCAGGGGCGAAGCGGACGTGAAGACGCGCGCACCGCTGCCAGGGGGACAAAAGCAGCAACAGGAATCGAAGAGGGCATAGTAGAGATCATTTGAGGTAGTAACGGCCACCGAAGAACTGCAGGCAGCCATCGTGCGCGTCAACAATCTCACCCGTAAGATCGCATCGAGGTTCGAGATTGTTGATGGTGACCGTCCGGAAAACCATCGGCTTCGGCTCCGCACCTTGCCGCGGGCGCATTTGCGCACACGAGGTTGTCACGGCTGCAAGCAGAAGGGCGAACAGAGGAAGGCGGCACTGGGCTTTCAGGAAGTTCAATGCTTTGGGCAGCCGACCGATTGCGCCAATACGATCATCTGATCCGGCCGAAGGTTGAGTTTTGGACCGAGCGCCGATCGATCCACCATCGCCCTGGCCCCGGTGACCAGGCCCTCGGAGGCGCAGAAGAGGTAAACGTTTTGCGAAATATAACCGACATCGGTGTGGGCAAAGTCCTTTTTGTCCTCGCTTCGTCCGCCGCCCATTTTGGAAAGGTCGGCAACGAACACCAGAGTCACCGGCGCGTCTTTTACGAAAGCCTGAGTGCCGCCCAGAGCGCGTATGTCTTCGGCGACGACCAGATTGAGCTTGTTGGATTTGGCGGAGTAAACATACGCGCCCTGCTTGAGCAGCACGTAGATGTCGGTCTCCTGAAAGTTCCTGGCTGAGGGAGCGGTCCGCTTGCCATCGGGCCGGTTGATGCCAAAAGCCGCCCAAAGAAGGCTGGAGATCTGCTGGGGTGAAAGTTCTTTGGCGTCGAAAGCCCTTGCGGTGGATCGCCTCGCCAGCGCCTCCATCAACGGCATGCCGCCGGCTTTTTGTGGAGCAGGCAGGTCGATGGATTGCGCCCAGAGACCGCCCGCGACAAATGTGCCAACGAGAATGGATAATGTTCGTTTCATGATTCAGCAATCGGTTTTTGATCGCACGCCGGCTTTGCGTCGTTTCTTTTCCATGGTCACGCAATAGACACCCCGGCCGTCGCCGGCGGGAGCGAAGCAGCTATTGCAGGAGGCACAATCTGATCTGCGGCGATCTCCTTTGTGCCAGCGCTTGACCAGTCCCGGCTCGCAAATCAGCGGCCGCCCCAAGGAGACGTAGTCGGCCACCCCGCGGCGGATCAAATCGTCGGCCGTCTCGAAAGAGCGAATGCCCCCGACCAGCATCAAAGGCATCCCGACCCTGGCTTTGTAAAGCTTCGCGGCCTCCCGGTAGAAAACCTCGTCCTGTGGAACCTTCAGTTTGCCGGGACGCGACGGCGAAAACTTTTCCGGAGAAACCACGGTTCCGCCAGAGAATTCGATGGCGTCAACGGAAGCGGCTTCGAGCATTGCCGCCACTTGAACGGCCTCGTCGCGCGTCAGCCCGCCTTCCAGGAAATCTTCCGAGTTGAGTTTGATGAGGAGCGGGCAGGCACGCCCGGCCTCCTTCCGGATACTCCGCACTGCTTCGAGCAGGAACCGGGCGCGATTTTCAAGCGTGCCGCCATATTCGTCCGTCCGCTGGTTCAGGGCCGGGGATAGAAACTGGCTGAGCAGGAAACCATGGGCGGCGTGAAGCTGGACGGCATCGAAGCCGGCTTGTTTGGCTCGCACGGCCGCCTGGGTGAAGGCCGAGACGATGTTCGCGATGTCGGACTTGCTCATGGCCCGGCAGGTGGTCTGGCCATCCTTCGCAATGGCGCATGGACCGATTGGCCTCAATCCGGTGAGCGCGAAGTCCGCAAACCTTCCGCCGTGGACGATCTGCAAGGCGATTCTTCCGCCTGCCTCATGGACCGCCTGAACCATCACCCGCAACCCGGCCACGAAACGATCGTCATGAATGGCGAGTTGGCCGGGGCTCGACTGTCCCTCGGGGCTGACAAACGTGTAACTGCTGATGATCAAACCAACTTCGCCCCTGGCCAGTTCAACCATCATTTTGGTGAGCTTGGGGGTGACGGAACCTTCCCGGTTGGCCAGCCCCTCCCAGGTGGCGGACCGCACGAAGCGGTTGGCCAGTGTCATGCCGTTGATGGAAACACTCTCGAATAATTCAGCCATAATCATCCTTCAGTTGGCAGTATCGAGGCATCAGCCGCGCTCACGTTTGGCAAAATAGCCGGAGAGCGGGTCAGCACGCAATGCGAATGACAATCAACCACCGACAAGTAAAGCCAGAACCACGAAAGCCACGCCTCCAATAACCCTCAGTGGGAAGCGTGAGAATATTCTTGTCCCCAAATCAGTGTCAGGCACGCTGCAACAACCTGCAGTCGTTTCCAGTGAAATGGCCTTCCCGCAATGCGGACACTCTGTCTTCTGACCCGCAGCTTCCCTCGGAAATTCGATGTGCCCCCCGCAGTTGGCACAAGATGCTTTCAGGTATTCGATTTCGCTCATCGTCACCCTGATCGCGTTGCGCTGTGGAACCCTAGAACCAACACGAATGACATTGTGACGCCTGCTCAACGACGGTCAAGTGGATTACTTGACGGATTATTCTGGCAGCGACCCCTGAAGGGGGCGCTCGTGTAGATCAATTGACTCCGAGCTTCTCTCGTATCAGATGCTTTGCGTACTCGATGGCCAATTCAAGTGTCCAACTTGCCGCAGGCTTCATTACGTTCCTTTTGACTTTTCTCCACACGGTATCGTCGCGCATCGCCTGCAAAAAATCATGACCTCTGGCCTTTAGACGACGGATGACGATATTTGGAAGCGTAGGAGCAGCATGCCTGTGCACGACACCATCAATCATTTGTGAATCGATGAGTAGCTGGACGTGTTCGGCGAGTTCGTGCGTGTTTTCACACAATATCTTCAGCGTGCCACCGTATAGCTTCTGGCCAGGCGGATTCTTCTCCGCTGCCAGCATAATGTTTCGCAAGAGTTCAGGATCGCGTTTCATATCACGCTCAACATTTAGAGCGTAGAAAAAGGGTCGGTCAACAGTATCGTGCTTTTTTCCATTCTTTTTTCCGTTGCGTGGCAGCCACGAAAGCAGAGCGGTGTGGCGAACGGTTCTTGATCTCAATCGAAACCTCGGTCTTGAAAGTCAATTCTCCGCTGAGTGCAGCCCGCCTGTCCCGGCGCGGAAGGCGATGTTCGTCCGGTCTGGGTTGCCGGGAACGGGCGTCGCGCAGTTCCAGTGGCACGCGCCGCAATGGACGCATTTCTCGCGGTCGAACGACGGGACACTGCCGTTTGGTCCTGGCGTGATCGCCTGGCCGCTGCACAGCTCGATGCAGATTTTCGTGCCGCATTTTTCGCACAGTTCCGGATAAAGAAACACGACGTGATCGGCGTAACCCGGTGGCGCCTGCACTTTGCCGCCCAGCAACAGCGCGTCCTGATGCGACACCAGCAATTGGCCGTCGTAAGGGATCGCCGGCCAGCCCACCCGCTGCATCAGCGCGCCATGTAACGAAAGGCCCTTGGCCGTGCACTCCTTCCAGAACTGGCGGATTTCCTCGGCGGAGATTTTGCCGCGGTAATATTCTTCGAGGCTTGGAATGCGCTTCCACGTCGGCAATAGATCGCCGCTCAACGTGAAACGGCCGTTGGTCAAACCGGCGAGTGCCATTCCCACCATGCCGCGCACGACGCCTTTTTGGAATCCGTCGCGGGATTTCTCAGCCACGACGGCTTCCTGTTCAAGCCAACTCGTCCGGCGTCGTTTCACGTAGGTGTCTTCGAGGTTCTGTTTCGTGAACGGTTTCTTCGCCTTGAGCAATTCGAGCACAGCCTCGGCGAGTTGTGTGCCGCTGGCCCAGGCTTCGTCCACGCCGGACCCGGTGAGTACGTTCGTGCTGCCGCTGCCCTCGCCGATGCGCGCATAGCCGTCGCCGACGAGATGCGGTTCGCCGCGCCGGCCGGATTCACCCAGCGTTTTCGCGCCCCACGAACGGAGTTTGCCGCCTTTGAGGAACCGCCATAGATAGGGATGCAACATCCAGTGCTGCAAGTAGAAGTACGCCGTCCGCATCGGGCTGTCGAACCAGGATGGCACAAAGATGCCGAGCGACGCAACGCGGTCGGGATGCACGTAGAGGAATCCGAAAATCTCCGGTTCCGGATAGCCGAATGTGTGCAGCACAGTGCCGGGCTTGAGCGGCGTGGCTTCAGGCAAGTCCACAACGAACTTCATGCCGACCGCCCAGTCGCGGGTGTGATGTCCTTCCGGCAGGCCGAAGTGCGCATCCAACTGCTGGCCTATGGGTCCGATAGGTCCATCTCCCACAACCGTAAGCGCGGCGTGAATATCCATGCCGGGTGTGAAGCCATCGGCAGGCTGGCCTTTCTTGTCGACTCCCTGGCCGAGCAAACGGACGCCGACGACCTTGGGCGTCGCAGCCGCTGAGGCAGGGCGCGCCACTCCGTGCGCGCCGCTTCCACCTTCATCAAGCCCCGGCGCGCACGGAGTGACACGCCCTGCCAGTTCTGGGTTGCTGTGCTCGACCAGCGCTTCCGCCACGGGCGTGCCGGGCCAGATTTGAACCGTGCCGGTGCTCTGGACCTGCGCGCCGACCCATTGCATAAACTGGCCCATAGAAAGCACCATGCCGCCGTGCTTGTGCAGGAACGCGGGCGTCCAGGGCAGATTCAACGCGTGCTGCTCGAACGGCAATGCCCACTTGAAAGTTCGGATGAATGAATCGGCAAGACGCAGGGCAGGGGACCGTCGGCTCACGCCGAGTGGATCCAGCAGGTAAAGCACTTTCTCTTCGGCAACCGGCGTGGCCATCGGGATATTGGCTTGCTCGATTTCGGGGAACGATTTTCGCAGCGCCCGCGCTCGCGTGACGATGCCCGACACGCCGAAGCCGATGTCGTCCGCGCGCTCGTAGCAGAGCACCTGCAGCGGCATGCCGGGCATCACGGCGCTTTTAACGGCGGGCCCTGCCGCTGGATCGGCGTTGGCGAGTTCTTTGGACAGCGAGGTGAGGAATCCGGCCGTGGCCGGCCCGAACCCCACGCAAACGATGTCCACGTCCATGCGCTGGCGGTCAATCGTGGTCTGATCTGACATGGTGAAACTGTGGTTTCCGTTTCTCTTTTCAAATTCAACAGAGGCATCAAGGTTCAACGCTTTCGGGTTCTGGCTGTGAGCCCGGCTTGCGCTCCATTCCGAATACGGAAGCCGTTCTCGGGCCGTTCCGGTTCTAAAGTTGGCGCAGGTTCCATGAGTTTTATTTCGATTTCGCGAGCAGGCTCAACATGGACAAAGTCAGTTTGGCGGAGTTGGTGGCGGCGGCTTTGACAAACTGCTCGAAGTCTGCGCTGGCTGCCGCATCGGCTTTATCGGACAGGCAACGAATGATCAGGCACGGCACCTGTTGCCGCCAGCAGATCTGGGCGACGGCGGCGCCCTCCATCTCGACGGCGTCGGCCTTGAACACCTGGCGCAGCTCGGCGTTCTTGGCCGGAGAAGCGATGAACACGTCGCCCGTGACGATCACGCCGCGGATCACTCGCGGCCGCCGCTCGCCTTGCGTCGTCGGGACTTTGTCCAGCGCCGCATCCTTTGACGCTGCTTCCGCGATCGCGAGGAGGCGTTCCGGTGCGGTCATGAACAACGGCATCATCTTCCCGGTTGGCTGAGGGCGAAAGCCGGCCGACGTCCACTCGCCGTAGTCGTGCTGTGCTGTCTTCTCGCCGATGACGATGTCGCCCGGCGCCAGCTCCGGGTTGACCCCACCTGCCACGCCAGTGAACAGGACTTCGCTGGGCTGGAAATGATCGAGCAGCAACGTGGCGGTCATGGCCGCGTTAACTTTGCCGACGCCGCTTGCCGCGAGCACAACTTTGCGTCCGTTCAACGCGCCGGTGTGGAAGGCGACATCCAGAAATGTCTCCGTCCGCTTGCCCTGCAACTGGCCTTCAAGCATCTGCAGCTCGATCGGCATCGCCGCCAGGATACCCGTGACCGGCTCAGGCTTCGGTTCTTCAGCACAACCGAGCGGCACAGCAATCAAAAGAAGAAAGACAGCGAGCCAGGCGCCGCGACGGGTCAGTGTGGTTAGAAATCCGCCCGGGGCGGACGATCTGCATCCGGGGCAGACGATGTCATCGTCCTTTCGCTGGCGGTCGACGCTGGTTTGATCTGACATAGTAAAATGTTCCGGGTGGTCGCCTCTCAGGACCGTAGCAGCCGACGAGAGGAGGCCCTGACTCGGTTTGGTCTGGCGTTGGTTTGAGCCTCGTTACCTCGGCTGCTACGAAGCTTTGCCACGGCTGCATCCCGAACATGGAAACCGATCTCGCGGCGCTTCGGTTCCGGCTCGGGCGTCGGCTTCATGAGCTTCCTGATTTCTTCGAGGATACCGACAATGGCCTGTTCGTGGTCATCCAGCCGAGCCGTCAACTTGCGTTCCAGTTCCGCCAGTTTTGCAGCCAGTTCCTTGTTCTGCGCCAGCGCCTCGCGCATCTTCACGAACGCCCGCACGACGAAGACGCTCATCTGCACCGCGCGCCGACTGTTTAGAACGTTGGCGGCCATGATCGCGCCGTATTCGGTGAAGGCGATGGGAGAATAGCGGCGCCCACCACGGCTCTTTGAGGTCACAATTTGTGACCTCAAAGCTGCAACCTCTTGTGGCTCAAGTTCAAAGGCAAAGTCATGTGGGAACCGCTCAAGGTTCCGCTTTACTGCTTGATTGAGTTGCTTGGTCGGCACGGCGTAAACCCGCGCCAGATCGGAGTCGAGGATCACGCGCTGGCCACGGAGTGTGAGAATCAGGCCCTCAACGGGTTCGGGAGACAGCAGTGCGCGCTTCGGTTTCATTGTTTCGGCTCCAGCGTGGTGAGAAATCCCACCCTCGCCGGGCGGAACCCCACGCAGACGATGTCCCGGTCCAGGTGGGGGCGGGAGATTTGGGGATCGACTTGAGACCCTTTCAGCATGGCTTGGGGCAGCGATTCAATGTGCCTGGTAGTCATGCACGGCTTCTCGCAACAACTCATCGATCAACTCACGCTGCGGAGCTAGTTGCCCTGGCAGAAGCGTGACGATGAAATCCTCGCCGTAGAATCCAGCCTCAATTCCTGCAGCCTTCAGTCGCTCCACCCGCTTCTTTGGATCTTCCAACTCCAGACCGATGTCGGTCCATTTCTTCTTCGGCCTAAAGTGGACAAAATTCCTAGATCGGATGTCGTCGTGCATGCCGATGTAATAGCGATTGAATTTGAGCTTAAGCTTTTTGTCCGCGTACTGATTGATTATTTGCAAGCATTCATCGCTGACGCCAACAGTCTCAGGCGTCGCTCGTTCGTTCCAGTAATTCCTGTCGACAGGTTCGAGTTCCGCGGTCGCTGAGTCGTCTCGGCTCAAAGCTGTTTTGTCTAGGACCTTCACAAAATTGACAATAACCTGATCGGCTACCTTCAATGCGTTGAATTGGATCGCTACGAAGGGGATAGTCCCAGCAAATAAACTCAGAATGTTCAAGAACCGAGTTGTTATGTCCTCCGCAACCAATACCGCACAATGTTCGTATCCTGGATACCTACGTCGTTCGATATCCCAATACTCGATGCAGCGAATGATGTGGCTCTCGTCGGTTTGCCCGAGCATCAGTTCAACTTCGTAACGGCAGTTCTCTTCGCGGTTGAGGAGAAGTAGGTCTAACCGGCCAGCCTTTTCCTGACGCCGCTCCCGGTCTATCACTTCGACATCACCTAAACCGAGTATGCTCGGATCTTCGAAGATTCTGTCTTGCAGCCACCTTTCGGTGAAGTCCGGGTGGTCTTTCAACCGAATGGGTTCGGCTTTCGTGAATTTCAGCATTGGCATAGTTTGCCTTGTTCCATTCCTAAGTGACTTTTTGTACTTAAATCGGATAATCCAATGCCTCGCGGGTCATCACTTTGGTCAGCGCTTCGGCGGCGCGGTCTTTGGCGAGCCGGCAGCCGGTCAGGCAGCCGTCGAGCTTGGCACGGAGGCGGACAAAGGCTTCGAAGCCGGCGAATTTCACGCACGGGCCGGCTTTGAGGGGATGCGTCTCAAATTCCTCGGCGACATCGGAGACCGCCCGGGCGGCGCCGGCGATGCCCGGGATGATGCCTTCGAGCGTGTCGAGTTCGTCCGCCTGGTAGCAGGCGTGGCAAGTGGCTTCGTCCCACGCCGGGTGGCGATTGTAGCCGTGCACGATTTCCGCGCAGATGCGGCCTGCCTCGCCGGCCGCTCGCGCCGTTTGGACGTGGCAAAGGTCGGTAAAGAATGCGATAGTCCCGGGCAGGCCCTCGGCCAGGGCGGGGTTTTGGGCTCCTTTGGATTCCAGTTCTATGACGTCGAGGATGAATTCCCGGGCGGCGAGCAACCAACAAAGCGCGTCGGCCAGCGGGAAGGTCACGCCCTGGCGCGACTTGTGGTAGAGTTTCGAGCCGTCGGCGTCCTTGGCTTCCTGCAGGTGGTTGAGCGTCCAGAGCCACAGTTGCATGGCGGTGCCGAGGGTGCAGGCGCCGGTGCCGGGGCGTTCGGAGGCGATCCGCCGCATTGCGCCGACCCACTGCTGGAATTGCGCCAGGAACAGTTCATTGGTCATGGTGATGGAAAGCTGGAGGCGTTGCACGGCTTCGGGGCCTTCGTAGGTGGCTTCGAGCTGTGCGTCCATCCATTTCTGGCCGAGAAAGCCGGGGCAATCCTCCGTCACACCGTAACCGCCCATGAGGCTGACGGCTTCGCGCATCATATTTGCGCCGTGGCCGGTGTTCCAAAGTTTGCAGGCGGGGCAAAGGACGTTGGCCAGGGAATCCAGCAGGGCGAATTGGACCAATGGATCGGCGGTTAATTCGTCCACGCGTTTCAGGTCGCGTTGGCCGACAGCCCGGGCGTTGTCTTGAACCAGTTCCAGGGCTTCCTGCTGTTTTTTGCCGAGTTCCTTGAACGCGGCGCGGCCGCTCAGTTTCTTTTCTGCGAGCCACCGGTCCTTTTGCTTTTCCAGCGGCTCGAGTTCGTCGAACAGGCGCGCGGCGGCAAAGCCGAGCGATGCGCTGGCTTCGCCCGTGGCCCAGACGTCCACGAGCCGATGCAACACGTCTTCCTTCTGTTGCAGGCCGAGTTCATACCGTGGCGTGCCGGGGCCGCCTTCACCGCCACGAAAACGGCGGCGCTGATAGAGAATCACCGGTTCCACGGCCGAAAGCAGTTTGGCGGAGGTCATCAAGCCGACGGTGACGCGGGTGCGGCGGAACACGCTTTCGATGATTTGGCCGTGCGAGTAATTAGGGACTATGACACCGTCCTTGACCGTGTAGCCGCCGACGATGCGGCTGGCTGGCACCTTAAGATTGAACGCCGGATCGTTGGTGGAGGAAAGCTGGTGGACGAGCTTCTTGGTCGGCGTGCCGCGGTCCCAGGTGCCGGGGTCGCCTTCCTCCAAAATCACCATGCAACTGCCCTTGATGCGTTGGTCGTCCGAATCCACCGCGGCGGTCACGACATTGGCAAAGCCCATGTTTGTGATGAAGCGTCCGCGTTTCTCGACCTGCAGCATGGGTTCGCCGCCTTCCTTCCACTCTGCGATGCGGACTTTGCCGGCGAGCATTCCGGTTTCGACGCCGACGAAGGGCAGGGGTTCGGTGAGGGCGAATGCGGCGCGGACCTGTTTGCGGTTCTCGCCGGGTTTGACGGGTGCGGCGCCGGCAATGTATTTGGCGCGCTGTTCGGGAGTGCCGCGTTCGTGGATGGGGGCGAGGCCGAGATTGCCGGCCAGGCTGCACGTGGCGGCGCCGGCGTCCACCCACGACAACTCGAATGCAATCAGCGCCAGCGCGAAATTCTTGGGGCCGGGGAGGTAGCCGCCGTATTCGGGATCGAGAAACGCCGCCGTGATGCCGCTTTCGTCAAACGCGGGCAGCAGCGAAGCCTTCTCCGCGGTCCAATCGTGGGAATTGCGGGCGCCATTGGCAACCAGTCGGGCCACGGGACCGCGCGCCACGCCGCGGGCGGATTGCACGAGCATGTGGAGCTCGTAACGGTCGGCAAAGCGCCACATGATCTGGCGAACGTCATCGCCGGGGAGGGTTTGGAGTCCGGAGACAGTTTTGGTTTCGGCGATCGCTTCCATAAAATTGGCTGTTCAGGGCGATAGTTTCTTCGCGACGGGCCTGCTGAATTGCGGGCCACCGGCGCGGGAATTCTTCCATAAGAATCCATGTCATGGCCAGAATTAAAACGCTGGAGGGAATCGCTCCGCCGATTCCCTGAAAGGTCGCTGAAACATTCGTGGGCGCCGACTGAGCGGCGCCCTCCAGGCGCCGTCCACGAAGTTGCCAGCCGCCACCAGGCGTTCTAAGCTTTGAGCGTGATTGCGCTGATTGATTACGGCTCCGGGAACTTGCGGAGCGTGCACAAGGCGTTGCTTAAAGTGGGCGCCCAGGTGCGCGTGGCGCAGCGGCCCGAAGAGATGGCTGGTGCGAAAGCCGTGGTGCTGCCAGGAGTCGGCGCATTCGATGACTGCATCCACGCTTTGCAGCGCCAGGAGCTCTTGGAGGCGTGCAAAAGGTTTATCCAATCGGGCCGGCCTTTTCTGGGAATCTGCGTCGGCTACCAGGCGCTGTTTGAGAAGAGCGAGGAATTCAACAGTTGCGCCGCCGGGCTGTGTGTTTTTAACGGCAAGGTGGTTCGTTTCTCCGATTCCAACGGACTGAAGATACCGCAAATCGGGTGGAACCAGCTTGAGCTGGTGAACCGCGCGTGCCCTCTCTACCGCGGAATCGCAGAAGGCAGTTATGTGTATTTCGTGCACAGCTTCTACCCGAAACCGGCCGACCCCGCCATCATCGCCACCCGGACGACATATGGCGTGACGTTCGCTTCATCCGTCTGGCGCGACAATGTCTTTGCCACGCAGTTTCACCCCGAGAAAAGCCAGAACGTCGGGCTGCAGTTGTTGAAGAACTTTGTGGATTTTGTGGGGGGCACATTTTAAGGGCGTGTTGCCCAAAGGTGTTCGGACCTTCGGAACGCGAGCCGTCCGGGGTCGCAGCCGGCGTGAAGGGGCGTTGATTCGCGCGGCGCGACCTTTACCTTCGAAGAATTTCCATTCCCTGCACGAGGAGAGTGCGTTGGGCAAGATGATCGGCAAAAATAGGACTGGCAAGCGGGCGGTGTAGTGGGTTAACGTGAGGCAGAGTTGGTTTGCGCCGTTTTTTGCGGGCTGAACGTGAATCGATGAAGAAGCCGTTTTTTTTGATTCACACACTGCACCGGAAAGGGCTATCATCGGGCAGTCGCTGGCGGACACGAGAATTGTTGGTGAAATAGCCGAACAAAGCCATGTCGTGGATTGAAGACTTGCGTTCCGCAAACTGGAATCAAGCCGGCGGCCTTTGTTTTTTCGCCTATCTCCTGGGCTGCTTCACCGCCGGTTATTATTTGGTTCGCCTGCTTGCCGACAAAGACCTGCGCGAGATTGGCAGTGGCAGCGTGGGCTCAAGGAACGTCAGCCGCGTTTTAGGCAAGCCCGGTTTCTTCCTCACGCTGTTTTTCGATTTCGGCAAAGGCGCGTTGGCCGTCTGGACGGCGCGGCATTTCACCGCCGATGATCGCGTGGTCGCCTTGACGATGCTGGCGGTGGTCGCCGGTCATATCTGGCCGGCGCAACTGCGCTGGCGCGGCGGCAAAGGCATGGCCACTTCGCTGGGAGCGCTGCTGGTTTACGATCCTCAACTCGCGTTCACCTACGCGGTTCTATTCCTGTGCCTGTCGGCGGCGATGCGCCGAGTGGTTCTGCCCTCCCTGTGCGCTCTGGCGTGCCTGCCGCTGGCCAGCCTGCTGCTCGGCCACACCCACACCAAGATCGTGCTGGTCTCGGTTCTGGCCGGGCTGGTCGTGATCGCACATCGCAAGAACCTCGCGGAAGAATTTTCGCAATGGGCTGCGCGGCGTCATCTTCATCCCAAAACCGATCGACACTGATCATGAGCACACGGCAATCACTCGTTTTCAAGTTCGCCAGCGAGGACTGGGAGTTTGAGCAGATTCACCGGCTGAACTATAAAACGTTCGTCGAAGAAATTCCTCAGCACCGGCCTTCGCCGGCACAGCGGCTCGTGGACAAGTTCCACGCGGAGAACACCTATTTGATCTGCCTCTGTGGCCGCAGACTGGCCGGCATGCTGGCCGTGCGCGGCCAGCGGCCATTCTCGCTCGATCAAAAACTCGAAAGCCTGGAGTCCTACCTGCCGGCGGGCCGGAAGATTTGCGAGATCCGTTTGCTCGCGATCGACAAGAAGTTCCGCGGCGCCCAGGTGTTGCAGGGGATTCTGGCATTGCTCTGGCAGCACGGCATTGAGAAAGGGTATGACCTGGCGATCATCTCCGGCACGACCCGCCAGTTCAAACTGTATCAGCATTTGGGCTTCGTTCCTTTCGGCCCGGTCGTCGGGACCGGCGACGCTCAGTTCCAGCCGATGTACATCACGTTGGAGATGTTCGAGTCCACGGCGCGGGAATTCCTGAGATCATCCCCCTCGCGTTCCTTCCAGGCGAGCGCGGTCAATTTTCTTCCCGGTCCGGTGGCGGTACGGCGCGAGGTGCGACGGGCGTTTGAACAGGCGCCCGAATCGCATCGGGCGGACACGTTCATGGAGGATTTCGCCGCGACAAGAAAGGTTCTGTGCGACCTGGTTCGCGCCGGAAATGTGCAACTGTTCGTCGGCTCCGGCACGCTGGCCAACGATGTTGTCGGCGCGCAGCTTTCCCTGGCGCAGAGCCGGGGAATTGTTTTAAGCAATGGCGAATTCGGGAACCGCCTGATCGACCAGGCGCAGCGGTTTCAATTGGATTTCGAGGCGTTGGAATGCCCCTGGGGCCAGGCGCTGGACCTGGCCGCCGTGAGAAGGAGTCTGGAGGGCACCCCGGCAGGCTGGCTGTGGTGCGCCCATTGCGAGACTTCGACGGGCGTGCTTAACGACCTGCACGCGCTCCAGGCGCTCTGTGGAGAATTCCGGGTGAAGCTTTGCCTCGATTGCATCAGTTCCATCGGCACGATGCCGGTGGATCTGAGCGGCGTCTTCCTTGCCGCCGGCTCGAGCGGCAAGGGACTGCGGGCTTATCCCGGGCTTTGCATGGTTTTCCATCATCACGAGGCAGCGCCCGAGCCGGAGCGGCTGGCGCGCTATCTTGACCTGGGCCATTACGCGCAGCAGCAGGGCGTGCCGTTCACTTTTTCCTCAAACTTGCTGCATGCCCTGCATGCCGCCGTCAAGCACGTGGATTGGGACAGGCGCTTTGCCGGCCTGATTGAACTCTCAGCGTTTCTCCGGACGCAACTCGCCGCGCTCGGCTTCGAACTGGTGGGTTCACAAACCGAAACCTCGCCCGCGGTCGTTACGATCGCGCTGCCTTCCGAATTGAACTCCTCCCGGGTCGGCGCGCTGGTTCAGGAGGCCGGCTATTTGCTGAGCTACAACAGCGAGTATTTGCGGGACAAGAATTGGATCCAGATTTGTTTGATGGGTGAATGCACCCGCGAAAAGGTCGTTTCTCTGCTCAACGCGTTGAATCGCGTTTGCTTCCGCCGGCCGCGCAAACTGGAAACAGCAGCGAAGTGAAGCGGTTGTGGGGCGCAGTTTGATTTTCGCTGCCGCAACGCTCCGTCAGTTGCCATGATTGCTTCGCACGATGGCGGCATAAAAACGGCAACTCGGGTCGGCAAAGACATTTGGTTTTGGGAAGACCTCGCGTTTGATCTTTCAACGGAACTGTAAGGGCACCATGCGGATCCGTGATGTGGCACAGCCATTCTTGTCTGCGGGTTTGGGGGGCTCTCTGAGAGGAGGTGGCCGGTGGCCGACAACTCTTCAGTTCCTTTGTGTCTCGTAGCGGCTCGAAGGTGCGTGGTGGTGTTTTCCGCCGCTTGCCGAGGTTGGGGAAAGCCTGGAACATATCGCCATGAAATTCCGCGTGCATGTTGAACCGGACGAGGACGGGGTGTTCGTGGCAGAATGTCCGACGCTGCCCGGCTGCATTTCCCAGGGGCCCACCCGGCAGCAAGCGCTGGACAACATCAAGGACGCCATTGCTGGTTACTTGGCCAGCCTGGAGAAGCACGGCGAAGCGGTTCCTTTGCCGGTCAACGAAGAGGTGGTCGAGGTGCCGGCATGAGCCGGTTGCCGGGTTGCTCCGGAGCTGACGCCGTGCGGGCGTTTCGCCGCATGGGATATGAGGTGGACCATCAGACTGGCAGCGATATAATCCTGAGACATCCTTCGCAACGGCGTTTGACCGTACCGGACGATCGCGAACTGGCCAAAGGACCGCTGCGGGCTTTGATCCGGGAGGCTGGACTGACCAAGGAACAGTTCACGGCTTTGTTGCGCTGAGTACTCACGGAAGCTTCTGATCCCCGCTCTTCATCGGCCAATTGGCCCGGACGAGCGCCTTGTAGCCGCCGATGAGCGAATAAACTTTCCGATAACCCATCGCCTGCGCCGCCGCCGCCGTCAGCACGGAGCGGTACCCTCCACCGCAATACATGATGATTTCCGTGTTTGGATCGGGGATGAGTCTCTCGAGGTCGCGTTCCAGGATGCCCTTGCCCAGATGCACCGCCCGGGCCGCGTGCTGCTTTTGCCATTCGTGATCCTCGCGCACGTCCATCAGGATCACATTCGCGCGCTGCGCCAGCCGCTCGCGGGCCTGTTCGACGGTCAGCTCCTTTACGCACGGGCGCGCTTCGTTGACGAGTTTCAAGAATCCGGGCGAATGTTCCATGGGCAAACCTTAATGCGGCGTCACTCCCGGTCAAACAAAAACCCGTGCGATTGACTGTGTTTCGTGGTTTCTACTCACTTTTTCTTCCTTTCAAATTCGTGCCAATCCGTGTTTCATCTGCGGGCACGCAGATCATGCTGAGACACACGCCACTTTTCGAAGCGCACCAGAAATTGGGCGGCAAGCTCATCGAATTCGGGGGCTGGGAAATGCCCGTGCAGTACACCAGCATCACCGAGGAGCATCTGGCGGTGCGGAATGCCGCGGGCATTTTCGATATCTCGCACATGGGCGAAATCACGGTGAGCGGCGCCACTGCGGGGCTGTTTCTGAATTCGGTCCTGGCCAACGACCTTCGTCGACTCGAATCCGGGGCCGGCCAATACACGCTGTTGTGCAATGAACTTGGCGGTGTGATTGACGACTTGTATGCGTTCCGGCTTTCGGAGGAGGTCTATTTGCTGGTCGTGAACGCGTCGCGCACCGAAGCCGATGTGCAATGGCTGCAAGCCCAGGCAGCCATTTTTCCGAGGCGCGAAGAATTGCGCCTCACCGACGCGTCGCACCAGTATGCCGCCGTGGCGGTCCAGGGCCCGCGCGTGAAGGACTTCATCGATGCCTGCATTCCCGGGACGGCGACTGCCGGCATCCGCGTCAGCCGGGTCACGGAACTGAAAAAAAACCAGATCGCGGGATTTCCGTTCGAATCTGCCAACGTGCTGGTGTCGCGCACGGGATACACGGGCGAGGACGGAGTTGAAATCATCGGCCGGGATGACTCGATCCGGCGATTGTGGGACGTGATCCTGGCCGCGGGACAAGCCTTTGGGATACGGCCGTGCGGCCTGGGCGCGCGCGATACTTTGCGGACCGAGGTTTGCTATCCGCTCTACGGCCATGAGCTGGACGAAAACACGACACCGATTGAAGCCGGGCTGGAATTGTTTGTCGCGCTCGACAAAGGGGAATTTGTGGGGCGTTCCGTCCTGGCGGAGCAGAAGGTGAAGGGGGTGGCCAAAAAGTGCGTGGCTTTCAAAATGACCGGCAAATGCGCGCCGCCCCGGCCGCATTACGCCATTTGGGCGAACGGCGCGAAGGCAGGTGAAGTGACCAGCGGCACGCAGGGCCCTTCACTGGGGACGGGTGTCGGCATGGGCTACGTTCCGCCGGCACGGGCGAAACCGGGGGAGGCGATTGGAATTGAGATCCGGGGCAAACGCTGGCCGGCCGTGGTGGTGCCCAAGCCCATCTACCGAAAACGTTAAAAGGCAGAAAGCTTCAATCGTTACAATGTGTGTCGGCGCACGACTTCGGACACGATTCAACGATATGGCCGGAGGAAAAATCCATTTGTGAATCCGGGCGATCTGCGTAATCTGCGGATGCGAATATGAGTTCAAACGTTCCTTCGGATTTGAAATACGCGAAGTCGCACGAGTGGGTGCGCGTGTCGGGCCAGGTGGCGACGCTGGGGATTACCGACTACGCGCAGCACGAGCTGAGCGATGTGGTTTTTGTCGAGTTGCCGGAAGTCGGCCGGAAGTTGAAGGCCGGCGATGCCTGCGCTGTGGTGGAGTCGGTCAAAACCGCCAGCGACGTTTATTCTCCGGTCGGCGGGGAAGTCATCGAAGTCAACCCGGCGATTGTGGAAAACCCGGCGGTGGTGAACACCCGGCCATACACCGACGGTTGGTTCTGCCGGATCAGGCTTTCGGACGCCGCGGAATCGGGGGCGCTGCTCAGTCCGCAACAATACTCCGCCCAGATCGGCGGATGAATTCCCGTTCGCGGATTTGAAATATTCCCGGATGTCCGCCAGTGTATAAGCGTGAAGAAGAAAAACGTGCGACTTTTCATCAAGCCGTATTGCGGTTGGTGTCACAAGGCCATGCAGTGGCTCGACCAGAACGGGATCGAGTATGAACCGGTGGACGTCATCGCCAGCGAAACCGCCTACGACGAAATGATCGCGCTTTCCGGCCAGGAACTGGCGCCGGTCATTGAGGTGGACGGAAAAATACTTGCCGACTTCGGTCCGGAACAACTGGCCAAGTTTTGGAAGAAAGTGGCATGAGGCGTTGCTTCATTACCTTGTCAAAACGATACGTCCGCCCCATGTAACGATTCAACGCACTAACGATCCAACGGTTTGGCCTGAACATGACTGTCACCGAGTTGAACGCGCGTCCGCGCCTGCCCGAATGGCTGCGGATTCGGTTGCCGGTTGCGGATTCCTTTGCGCAAACGCGGGTTTTGCTGGAGGAGTTGAAGTTGCATACCGTGTGCGAAAGCGCCCGCTGCCCGAATCATTGGGAATGCTGGAGCCAGGGCACCGCGACATTCATGATCGGAGGCGACCGTTGCACGCGCGCGTGTGGTTTCTGCGCGGTCACCACCGCCAGGCCTTATGTGTTGGATGCCGGCGAGCCGGAGCGCGTGGCCCGGGCCGCGCGCCGCATGCGCTTGCGCCACGTGGTGATCACCGCGGTGGCCCGCGACGATCTGGCCGACGGCGGCGCGGAGCATTTTCGGCGTACCATCGAGGCGGTGCGGAGTTTGAACCCGCGGATGGTCATCGAGGTGCTGACGCCCGATTTCAACGGCCTCGAGGCGGCGCTCGAAACCGTGCTGTCGGCCAACCCGCATATTTTCAACCATAACCTGGAGACGGTGCGGCGGTTGACGCCGCGCGTGCGGTCGCGCGCCACCTACGACGGGTCATTGAACGTGTTGCGCACAGTGAAAACGCGACGTGGTGACACGATTCACACCAAATCGGGGCTGATGCTTGGCCTGGGTGAAACGGAAGAGGAGATGCTGACGGCCCTTGCGGATCTGCGCGCCGCGGGGTGCGACGTGCTGACTCTGGGCCAGTATTTGCAGCCCACTCTGAAGCATTTGCCGGTCGTGGAATTCGTTTCTCCGGGGCAGTTCGACGACTACGGCCGGCGCGCCAGGGAAATGGGTTTTGTGCACGTGGCGAGCGGTCCGATGGTGCGGAGTTCCTATCATGCCGAGGAGTTTTCTCCGTGATCCTTTTGCCTGTGCGCCGGCGTTAGTGGCGGCGATTGTGTCTTTTCGTTTCCCTGCTCCGTTAACGTTCCTGGAGGGCAGTGCTCTGTCACTGCCCTGTTGATTTGGGCTCCGACGAAGCGGCGCCCTCCAGAGCCCTGTTGATTTGGGCTCCGACGAAGCGGCGCCCTCCAGAGCCCTGTTGATTTGGGCACCGACGAAGCGGCGCCCTCCCGAGCACGCCGGACGAAGCGGTTTTGGGCGTTTGAACCGCAGCCGGATTTCACTTTCGCGGGATGGCTGTGCCGGGGTTCTTGAGCAGGAGATAAATCGCCGCGCCGACCACGAACATCCCGAGCACCACGGACAGCCACAAGGCGACGGACTTGAGCGTGCGGACGTGTTGGATGGTCCTGGCGGTGCGCTGTTTCTCCGTTTCCATGAGCAAGGTCAGCTCTTTTTCCAGCGAAACGATGGCTTCCTCGTCCTTCAGTTGGAGGGTGAACCAGTCTGAGCCGGCGCCGGCCCACTTTTCGGGCAGTTTCCGGAGCAGTTCCGGCGTGGCTGGGCGGAAGCCGCAACGGCTCCAAAACGGAGATTTTTCGCGGGTCCACAGCCGGAACACGCCATGGTTGGAAGCCAGCGATTGGATGCGTTCCACCAGGAGCGGCCGCACGTCATCCGCCAGGGCGTAATCCTGGTACGCCTCGCTGTGCAACCAGGCGTGTTGACGCAGGATTTCGACCCCCAGGGCGCCCGCGATCTGTCCGCCGGCCGATTCCACGACTTGAAATTCCGTGAGTCGCTTCTCCAATTCGTCGAGCTTGAAATGCATCGATTTCCACAACGCCTGCAGCGCGGGCAGATCGTCCAGCGTGGCGCGCCGAACGCGGTGGTTCAAGGCAGTCATCGTCCGGGCATCATAGATTTCGGGAGCAGGAATTCAAACGAGAAATTCCCGGACCGCGACTTGTCCTGCGGCCGCAGCGGCCTGGTGATCGGATGCTCACGAATCCTCCGGACGCGGGTGGCGAGGGAAGCGGCCGCGTGGCGGGACGTGACGCGGTCAGTGGGGTTGCGGTTCTGCCGCGCCGGTTCCATGGCGGCCATGCTGCGGATGAGTCACAGCCTGCCGCGCTGCCGATTCGCCTCGTAGAGAAACACGGCGGCCGCGCTGCCGACGTTGAGCGAATCGACTTTGGGCGGCATGGGAATGGCCACTGCGTCGTCGCAGGCCTGCAGCGCGGCCGTCGTGATGCCGTAGCCTTCGCTGCCGAAAACAATGCAGCAGTCCCCGGCAAAGTTCGCCTGAGACAGGGTTCTGCCCTGGGCGCGCGGATGGGCCGCGATGCAGCGGATACCCTGCCGGCGCAACTCGCGCAGGGAGGCGACGAGGCTTGAGGTTTCGGCGACCGGCAGTTGAAAAATGGTTCCCATTGAGTTTCGCACCGCGCGCCGCAGAAAAGGGCTGCCGGAAGTCTCGCCGACGATCAATGCCTGCACATGGAAGGCGGCGGCGTTGCGAACGAGGGCGCCGAGGTTTTCGGCGTTGGTGAGGCCCTCGACCGCAACCAGGAGGCGCGGCGGCGTGGTGCGTTCCAGAATCTGCGGCAGCGAAAGGCGGACCGGGATTTTGCCCACGGCCAGCACGCCCTGGAACATGGAGAAGCCGGTGAGTTGTTCGAGCACGCGCTTTTCAGTGGCGACGTAGACGGGGATTTCCTTTTCCGGCCTGGCCCGGAGCCACGGTTCGAAGGCCGCAAGCCACTTGTCCGGCAGCAACACGGAGACGACGGTGAAGTCGCTTTCGAGCAGACGGCGGACGACTTTTTCGCCTTCGGCCACAAAGATGCCCTGTTGCCGGTGTTCCTGGGATTGCCGCATGGTGCGGTACGGCAACAGTTCGGTCAGATCCAGGTTTTCGATGTGTTGGACGCGAAACATTCACAAAACCAACGTCGGGCATGGAACATTCTGACTGGCGAGTTCCAGGCGGACGTGGTTGGCCCCGATTTTCCGAAGCCGGTCCGCCACGACGTCGCGGGCCAGGTCCGGCCGGTTGCATTCGCGGCTGAGGTGGCCGAGATACAGATGGCGCAGTTCGGCGGACATGATCTGCTCGGCGGCATCGGCGGCCGCCTCGTTGGAAAGGTGGCCGTGGCGACTGAGGATGCGCTGCTTGAGGCTCCACGGGCGGCGCGCACAATCCTGCAGCATTTTCACATCATGGTTGGCCTCCAGCACCAGCGCGTTGGCCGGACGCACGCGTTCGAGCACGAGTTTGGTCACGTGGCCCAGGTCGGTCAGAAATCCGAAGTTCACCCCGTTGGCGCGCAGCAGGAATCCGACCGGATCCTGGGCGTCGTGCGGGACGGAGAACGTCTCGACCTGGACATCGCCGATTTCAAAACTGGCGCCGGTCAGGAAAAGGCTGCAACCGAGTTTGGTGTTGAGCTGAAACTCAGCGGCTTCCTGCGTGGGCCGGTTGCAGTAAATCGGGATGCGCAATTTCTCGCTGATCATCCCGAGCCCCCGGATGTGGTCGTTATGTTCGTGGGTGATTAAAATCCCCGTGAGGTTTTCAGGAGCGCGGCCGATGGTGGCCAGGCGCTGCCGAATCTGGCGCAGACTGAAGCCCGCGTCGATCAGGATGCGCGTTTCGTCTGTTTCCAGGTAGGCGCAATTGCCGGCGGAACCGCTGCCGAGGATGGTCAGATGAACGGACATAAACGCACGTTAGTGAAGCGTGAGGAGGCGATCAACGCTTTTTGAGGTTGGTGACTCCATGTGATCGTCGAGCGGCCGGGCGGAGCGTCACCGCCATTGAATCAGGGCAGGGCGGGAGGTCCACATCCGGCCGTGCCCATGCAACATCTTCACGCTCGATTGGCGGCGCGGTGGGGACACCGCGCCCTACCGGTCGTTGACGCGATGGTGGAGGGGCAAGCGCGTGTCCCTCCGCAGTGGGATCTCTGCCTTGATCTCTTGGGCACTGACGGAGCGGTGCCCTCCGGTCAACGCGGCCGTTGCCGGGTTTCGCCCCAGCGAGTTGAGCCAGCAACGCTTCGGACGCGTTTGGGGCGCAAGCGGTGGCAAAACAGGGTGGCAAGAAGACGGTGGCAGGAAAGGTGGCAGGAATTGGCTTGAAAAGTGCCGCGAATTTGCTATGAGGGTTTCCAACTGAAGGCAGAAAGAAAGTCGCAACTGATGAAGTGAGTTTGGGGCCCGTTACGGCGTCGTTTTGGCGGGGCAAAGTTCATTTCCGCCGGGAGTAGGTTTGCATGAGTAAGCCGTTTCCTGCCATGTCTGCTCCGCGTGTCCGGATGGCGTGGATGCGGTGGGGGGTGTACGCCTGTTTCTTCCTTTCGGGCGCGACGTCTCTGGTTTTTGAAGTGCTCTGGAGCCGGCAATTCGTCACCGTTTTCGGCAACAGCTCCTATGCCATCAGTGTTGTGCTTTGCGCGTACATGGCCGGCCTGGGTCTGGGGGGGCTGATTGGTGGCAGAATCGCGGATCGAATTTTGCAGCGGGTGGCGGCCTTCGGCGGCGCGCAGGTGGCGGTGGCGGGCTGGGCGCTGGCCATGCCGCTGTTGCTGGCGTGGTTCAGGCTTCTGGTGCCGATGTTGCCTGTTTTATCGCCGGAATCGCTGCTGGTCAGCACGCTGACCCGGTTTGCGTTATCGTTTGTTCTTCTGGTGGTGCCCTGTTTTCTGATGGGGATCACGCTGCCGTTGCTGGTGCGGGCGGTGACAAACTCTGACCGGTTCATAGGCAGGAGCATCGGCGCGCTGTATTGCTGGAACACCTTGGGGGCTGCGTTCGGTTGTTGGGCTGCAGGTTTCTGGATGCTGGACACGCTGGGTTTGCGTCTGACGAACCAATTGGCGGCCGGCGTCAGCATGCTGGTTGCGCTTGCCGCGGTTGCTTTGTCCAGGCCGCTGGCGCGTGCCGCTGATCCTTTCCCGGCCGAGGCGCGTCAATCCAGGACACTCGGCCGGGCGGCGGCGACGCGAGATTCGGGGCAACCTGCGATTTCCGACAGGCTCGTATTGAGCGTAGCGTTCGTGAATGGGTTGGCCAGCCTCGCATGCGAGGTATTGTGGTTTCGGTATCTGGCGTTCGTGGGACAATCAGCCTATGTCTTTCCCAGGATTTTGTGTATCTACCTGCTTGGATTAGGGCTCGGCGGATTCATTTACGACCTGCTCGCGGGACGCATTCAGTTCTCCGTAAAGGCGCTCGGCGTCGTAGAGGCATTGCTGGCCATAGCGGTGCCGGCAGCGTTCGTGGCCAGCGCGCTGGTGTTTGCGTCCGGCCCGCCGCAGCCATTGGAGTTGCGCGGCATGGCCTGGCTGACATTGTTCGTGCCGACGGTGCTGATGGGGGTGGCTTTCCCCCTTCTGTGCAGCGTGTACGGGCGCCGGACGCAGGTGCTGGGCCGGCGCGTCGGGGTGCTCTTCGCGACGAACACCGCGGGCACCGTAATTGGATCCTTCCTGCCGGTATTCGTGCTGGTGCCGCTGGTGGGGATCCAGATGAGCCTCTTGCTGGTGTCTTTGCTCTGTGGCGCGATGAGCCTTATCGTGCTGGCCCGCGGGGCCGGACATAGACGTTCTCTGCTGGCGCCGGTGACCGTCGTGTGCGCCGTGGCGTTCTTGTCCTTCTTTGCCGTTGTGCCCTCGGACCTTTGCCAGCGCGTGTTCCTGGCGACAGACTTCAACCTGGCCCGGCACACGGACATCCTTTTTTACCGTGAGGGCCTTACGGGGACGGCGATCGTAACGCGCGACCGGGCCGATCAGTGCAAGACCATCTACATTAACGGGTGTTCCGAGGTGCCGGTTCTCTACGAGGATCGGATTTGCTTCAAACTGCTGGGCGCCTTGGGGCCTATGCTTCATCCGCGTCCGGACAAGGTTTTAATGATCTGCTTTGGAGGCGGCATTGCTGCCGGGACGACCACACAGTTACCCGACGTGAAGTCGGTTACGATCGTGGACCTGGAAAGCAGCGTGGTGGAAGCCGCCAGGACGATTCCGGAAGCGAACAACGACCTGCTGGAGAATCCCAAGACGCATATCGTGATTGACGATGGCCGCAACTACATCATGACCGCGGGACGCCAATGGCCGGTGATCATTTCCGATTCCACTCACCCCAAGACCCCTGACAGTTGGGTGCTTTATACGCAGGAGTTCTATCGGTTGGTGCGCGATCACCTGACCGACGACGGTGTCTTCGTGGAATGGGTGCCGAAGCACGGGTTGCGCACCGCTGAATTCAAAATCATCGCGCGCACCTTCCAGTCGGTATTTCGCCACGCCAGTCTTTGGGTGACCCAAGGCATGAATGAGCGGGGCCAGTTTGTTGCGTATGGCTTGCTGGTGGGAACGCTCCAGCCGCTGAAGATCGACGTGAGCAGGCTTTGCGACCGGCTCAATGCCGAGGCGGTGCGCCTGGATCTGCAACCGTTCGGCCTGCATACGCCGGCCGGGTTCCTGGATGCGTTCATTTGCGGGGAGGACACGCTGCGGCAGTGGGTGGGCGAGGGACCGATCAACACGGACGACCTGCCATATACCTATTACGAGACGCGCTACTCGAAGGGCATGTTTGTGGAGCCGGTTGATTTCATCGAGCCGATGGAGGACATCTGGCCTTTTCTGACCGGGACGGGCTCGGAGGAGTCGGCGAAGCAACTCCACGACGAACTTGGGTTGCGGATGAAGGTCAATCGCCTGGCCGTTTGCGGTCGAGCGGGGCAGGCATACGCTCTGTTGCCGCAAGACATCCGGTACGGGCAGATGGGCCGTTTCTGCGAGGCGGGGCCGCGTTACGCGGAGAAGCTGCTGAAAGTGTATTGGGACAATCCGAACGGCTTGCTGTTCCTGCTGAGCTTCAAGGCTGCCGGCCCCGGAGGTCTGACGGCTGAGAAGCCGATCTTTGAGCGGGTGCTGGAGCTTGATCCGGAGAACGTTTCCGCGCTGAACCTGCTCGGCGCAATGCGCTCGGACGCGGGCGATCACGAAACGGCAGAGAAGTACTTGCGACGCGCCGCGTCGCTGGCTCCTTCCTCCGCGGTCGTTCGCCAGAATCTCGCCCTGGAATTGGAACGGACCGGGCGGCATGCCGAAGCCCTCCAACACTGGCGCGCGGCTGCGGCTGTGTCTGAGGACGGGAGGGCGGCCGACCAATGGGGGGTCCGTTTGGCACAGGAAGGGCGCGTCGAGGACGCGGTCCAATGGTTCCGGCGCGCTGTTGAGATCCAGCCGACCCTGGTTTCGGCCAGGCTGCACCTGGCGCTTTGGCTGCATCGGACGGGGCGGACCCAGGAGGCCCTGACGCATGTGCGCTACGTCATGAAGCTGGATCCCGAGAACAGGGAATTGGCAGACATCCTGGGCCGGCTGGACGCAAAGGCGGTGGCGCGCTCGGGGCGGTAAAGGTGAACCATCTGCCAAGCCGGTGCGGGGATCGGAGTGACGGAGGCGGCATCCGATGGCGGTGCAGATGCGCCCCAATCACCGCATGCGGACTGCCGGCTTGACCATGGGGGGAAAACCGGCTTGATTTGTCCGACCGACATATGAGTTTGTCAAAACCTCCGCTCGATGAATTGCGGATCGAGCGCGGCGCCGAGCGAAAGTCCTTGTCCCGAGCGTGGTGGGTTGGCTCCGGGCTGCTGGTCCTGGCTTTTGTTGTCGCCGGGGTTTGGTGGCGCTCGGTTTCGAGCGTGGTCGAAGTGCGCACGGCGGCGGCGAGGGAGCCGGCTGGCAGGGGTGGCGAGCGGACGGTGCTGAATGCTTCGGGCTACGTGACGGCGCGACGCCAGGCGACGGCTTCCTCGAAAGTGACGGGCAAAGTTGTCGACGTGCTCATCGAGGAAGGCATGAAAGTGAAGGAGGGACAGGTTCTGGCGCGGCTGGACGACACCAACGTCAAAACCGGCTTGGACGTGGCCGCAGCCCAGTTGGAATCGGCAAAGGCGGCATTGGCGCAAACCGAGGCGCAACTCAAAGACGCAAACCTGGAATTCCAGCGCACCACCGAACTGGCAAAGCAACACATCGCGTCACAATCCGACCTGGACCTGGCCGAGTCGAACGCCAAATCTTTGCAGGCGCATCTGGCGCAGCAGAAACTCGACGTCGTTGTCGCGGAACGCCAGGTGGCCCTGTGGCAGCAACAGATGGACGACATGATCATTCGCGCGCCATTTGCCGGCGTGGTCACGACCAAAGACGCCCAGCCGGGCGAGATGATTTCGCCCGTCTCGGCGGGTGGCGGTTTCACGCGCACGGGCATCGGCACCATTGTGGACATGGACTCGCTGGAAATTGAAATCGATGTTGGCGAGAGCTATATCCAGCGCGTCGAGCCCCACCAGCCGGTGGAAGCCACGCTGGATGCGTATCCCGAATGGAAGATACCGTGCAAGGTCATCGCGATCATCCCGACGGCCGACCGGCAGAAGTCCACGGTCAAAGTGCGGGTGGGCTTTGACAAACTCGATCCGCGCATCCTGCCGGAGATGTCGGTTAAGGTGGCCTTCCGCGAAACCGGCGCCGAGGCGCCGGGCCGGTCCGTCATCATTCCCGGGAGTTCGGTGCGGAACCAGGATGGGCGGGACGTGGTCTTTATTGCCCAGAACGGTCGTGCGGAGCGCCGCGGCGTCACGGTCGGCACCGTGCAAGACAATGAAGCGACGCTCACGGCGGGCGTGGCCGCCGGCGAACGGGTCATCGTCGACCCGCCGGGGGGCCTGGCTGACGGGGCGAGGGTGAGAGAGGCAAAGCCGTGAGCGATGGAAAAGCGCGGTGCAATTGTAATTGCCTTCGCCACGCCAATCTCGGAACTATTTTCGCCAAGGCATGAATAATCAAAGCGACAACACACTGGTGATCGTCGAGGGAGTCGCGAAAGTCTTTCATCGGGGCGCGGAAGACATTCAAGTGTTGGCGGACTTGCATTTGAAGGTTCCCGCCGGCGAATTCCTGGCGTTGATGGGCCCATCAGGTTCGGGCAAGACCACCTTGTTGAATTTGATCGGCGGACTGGACCGCCCGAGCGAAGGCGTGGTGGAGGTCGCCGGCGAACGCCTCGACCAGTTGTCCGACCGCCGGCTGGCCGCGTGGCGGGCACGGCACATTGGGTTCGTCTTTCAGCTTTACAATCTAATGCCGATGCTGACGGCCGAGCGGAATGTGGAGCTGTCGCTGCTGCTGACACATCTTTCGAAAGCGGAGCGGAAAAAGCACGTGGATGCGGCGCTGGCAGTAGTGGGCCTGTTGCCCCGCGCCAGGCATTATCCGCGCACGCTTTCGGGCGGCGAACAGCAACGGGTGGGGATCGCCCGGGGCATTGTGACCGATCCGACGCTGTTGCTGTGCGACGAGCCGACCGGGGATCTGGACCGGAAGGCCGGCGACGGGATACTGGATTTGCTCCAGGCGTTGAACCGGGAACACGGCAAAACGATCATCATGGTGACGCATGACCCGCATGCCTCGGCGCGCGCGTCGCGGACCCTTCACCTGGACAAGGGGCAATTGAGCGACGAAGCGGTCAAATGAAATTTTTTCAGCTCATCTGGAGCAATCTGAAGCGGAAGAAGCTGCGGACCTCGCTGACGCTGCTGTCCATCGTGGTGGCGTTTATTCTGTTTGGGTTTCTGTCGGCGGTCAAACAGGCGCTGGTCGGCGGAGTGGAACTGGCGGGTGCGGACCGGCTGGTAGTCCGTCACAAGGTATCCATCATCCAGTTGCTGCCGGAGAGTTATAAAGCGCGGATAGAGAGGATTCCCGGGGTGGTGCTGGCGACGCATCAGACGTGGTTCGGCGGCGTTTACCGGGACCAGAAGAATTTCTTCATGCAAAACCCGGTTGTGCCGGAAGAGTTTTTGAAGATGCATCCCGAACTTGTTCTGCCGCCGGACCAGACGAAGGCCTGGCTGCAGACGCGCACCGGAGCCATCGTCGGCCGGAAAACGGCGGAACGTTTTCATTGGAAGATCGGCGACAAAGTGCCGCTGCGGACGCCCATCTGGCAGAAGGAGGACGGCAGCCAAACCTGGGAATTCGATATCGTGGGCATCTACGACGGGAAAGACAAGAGAATGGATACGACGGCGCTGTTCTTCCACTACGATTACTTCGACGAGGCGCGGCGGGGGGGCAAGGGACAGGTGGGATGGTACTCGATCCGCGTGAAAGATCCGGGGCAGGCGCCGGAAGTCGCCCGGCGGGTGGACGAGGAATTTGAAAACTCCGCCGCGGAAACCAAGGCGGAGCCCGAAGGGGCGTTCATCCAGGGTTGGGCCAACGCCATCGGCAACATCGTCCTCATTGTCGCGGCGATTCTGGGCGCGGTTTTCTTTACGATCCTGCTGGTTGCCGGAAACACCATGGCCCAGTCGGTTCGGGAGCGGACGGGAGAGTGGGGTGTGCTGAAGGCCATTGGTTACAGCAACGGACAGGTGGTCTGGCTGGTGCTGGCCGAATCCTGCTTGTTGACGGTGCTGGGGGGCGGGCTTGGCCTGGCGGTGGCGTGGCTGATGATCGCGCGCGGCGACCCGACGGGGGGGCTGCTGCCGACGTTTTTGTTTCCCCGGCGCGATGTGCTCGTCGGGCTGGCGATCAGCCTGGCGCTGGGATTGGTGGCCGGGATTTTTCCCGCGCTGCAGGCCATGCGCTTGCGTGTGGCGGAGGCTTTGCGGAGGATGTAAAATGGCGGGTCCCATCAACTGGTTTTCCCAGATCGCGTCCATTACGAAATTTGGATTGCTGAGTCTGCCGCAACGGCGTGGGGCCGTCCTTGCCGCGATGATCGGGATCGCGGGTGTGGTATCGGTGCTGGTGGGCGTGCTTTCGATTGCGGCCGGCTTCCGGCAGGCGATGACCGTTTCCGGATCGCCGGACCGCGCCATCGTCCTGCGGAGCGGCGCGGAGAGCGAGATGGTCAGCGGTCTGGGACGTGACGAGACGCGGGTCATTGCGGATGCTCCCGGCCTGGCGCGCACGGCGCAAGGCTCGCTCGCTTCGGCGGAGTTGTTCGTCATCATCAATTTGCCCAAGCGCACGACTGGCACCGACGCGAACGTGCCGTTGCGCGGGGTGGGGCCTGCTGCGTTGCAGGTGCGCGACAAGCTTCGAATCGAGGAGGGTCGCATGTTCGAGCGGGGCAAGGCCGAAGTCATCGTCGGCACGGGTGCCGCCCGCGAGTTTGCCGGGCTGGAAACGGGCTCCAGGATCAAGGTCGGCCGCTACGAATGGCCGGTCGTGGGAGTTTTTTCGGCCAGCGGTGGGGTATCGGAATCGGAAATCTGGACCGATGCGAAGGTGCTGCAGGACGCGTATCATCGTGGTGATTCCTTCCAGGCGGTGTATGCGAAGCTGAACTCGCCGGGAGCATTTCAGGAGTTCAAGGATTCGTTGACTTCGAACCCGCAGCTCACCGTGAAGGTGGTCCGGCAATCCGACTATTACGCGGAGCAATCGGAAACCGTCACCCGGCTGATTACGACGCTGGGTGTTCTGATCGCGTTTTTGATGGCCATGGGCGCGGTGTTCGGCGCGCTGAACACGATGTACAGCGCGGTGTCGGCCCGAACCCGGGAGATCGCCACGCTCCGGGCGCTCGGGTTCGGCGGCAGCGCCGTGATTGTCTCGGTGATGGTGGAATCGCTGCTGTTGGCGCTGATCGGGGGCGCGATCGGGGGCGCTCTGGCCTATGCGGCTTTCAACAATTTCCATACCTCGACGATGAACTGGCAAAGCTTCAGCCAGGTGACATTCGCCTTCAGAGTCACACCGGCATTGTTGGTGCGCGGCGTCGTCTGGGCGTCCGTGATCGGCTTAATCGGAGGTCTGTTTCCGGCGATGCGCGCCGCGCGGTTGCCCATTGCGACCGCCTTGCGCGAATTGTGAGAGGGGTGGAGATAGCCGGGCTTGCGCGGGTCTTTTCGCCTGCTCCTCTTATCTCCACAAACCGACTCCTTTTTGAGGCAAGCGCTTCGTCGCTTCCCCGTTTCTTAATCAGGGCACCGACGAAGCGGCGCCCTCCCGGTTTTCACCCGGTTCATGGTTTCAAAGCGTTCGTCGTATCGCCGGTGACAGATGGAAAACAGCCGCGCTCTGCAGAGCACCGCTATGGCGCCTGTCTAGTGATTCCCGGAGGCTTCCAATTCGGCTTTGGTTTGGGCCTGCAGCGCCTCGAGTTCCGGCCGGAGCTCGTCTTTCGTCTTTCTGTCCATGCGGTCGATAAACAGGATGCCGTGCAGGTGATCTCTTTCGTGCTGCACAACGCGAGCCAGCAAGCCGCCGCAGCGGAATGCAATCGGTTTTCCGTTCCTGTCCATGCCTTTTACCTCCACACCTTCGGGCCGGGTGATGTCGGCGTAAATTTCAGGAAAGCTCAGGCAACCTTCCGGTCCGGCGACGGGTTCGCCGACGGGGTTCAATTCAGGGTTGAGGAGCACGAGGGGCATGAATTGATTCACGTCGGCGGGTGCGCCATTCAACTCCAGCGACGAGGGACGGTCCACGACCCCGCGCACGTCAATGACGGTGAGCTGGAGTGGGACACCGACCTGCTGGGCGGCGAGGCCGACGCCTTTGCAGGCGTGCATCGTTTCCACCATATCGTCAATCAACCGGGTGATTGGCGGCGTGATGCTTTCGATGCGTTCGCCTTTTTGACGCAACGCGGGGTGACCGTATTTGACAACGTCCAAAATCATGGAGAGTGCAACCTTATTCCAGGCTAATGCCCAGAATCTGCAGGATGCGCTCCAACTCATCATCGCTGAAGAAGGAGATTTCCAGAATTCCTTTACCCCGGGCGTAGTGAAGATTGATTTTGGTGCCGAGCCGTTCGCGCAGGCGGTTTTCCAAATTGGAAACATGGGGATCGCGGGCAGGCGAAGCTGTCGGGCCCGGTTTCGGCGGGCCGGTTCCGCGCGCCTGCAGCTTGGCGACCAGGACTTCCGTCTGACGCACGTTCAGACCCTCCTTGACGACGCGGTCGGCGGCCAGTTGTTGCTGTTTCTCGCCCGAGAGGCCGAGAATGGCTTTGGCGTGGCCTACGGACAGACGACCTTCACGGATATGGTTCTGGACCGGGAAGGGGAGTTTAAGCAGACGGAGCGCGTTTGCTACGGCGGCGCGACTCTTGCCCACTTTGGTGGCGACTTCCTCCTGTTTCAGTGCAAATTGCTCGACGAGCTGCGTATAACCCTGGGCTTCTTCGATCGGGTTGAGGTTCTCGCGTTGGAGGTTTTCAATCAGCGCGAGTTCCAGGGCTGCCCGATCGTCGGCTTGCCGCAGGATCACAGGCACTTCGCTCATGCCGAGCAGTTGCGCCGCGCGCCAGCGGCGTTCACCGGCTATGAGTTCAAGATGGTCGCCGCGACTGCGGACGATCAAGGGCTGGACGATGCCCTGCTCGCGAATGGATTCGGCGAGTTCTCGCAATGTTTCGGGGGCAAAGTCTTTGCGCGGCTGCAGCGGGCAGGCGCGAATGCGGTCGAGCGGAACGTGCTCGACACTTCCAAGGTAACTGCCCGTCGGGGCGGGCCCGGGCGCGGGAGTGGCGCCGGGGGGGTGCGTTTCCAAAGGCGGCTTGCCGAGGGCGGGCGCACCGCCCAGGAGAGCGCTCAAGCCGCGGCCCAAAGCTGGTTTTGCCATGCGGCCAGAGTGTCCCAGGGCAGCGAAGATGTCAACGTGAAGCACGAACCGGGGCGGGCGATTTCGATGATCCGTCGGGAATATCTTCTCGTTTTAGTGAACGCGCATTAGTGTAAGTTCATGAGCAACAAAAGCCGGCGAATATCACAGTTGATTGAACCCTTCCGGGGGCGTGGCGTGGATGCTCATTACCTGGCGTACTTCGACTGTTTCAACCGCCAGCTTTACTTCGAGGCTCATGACGTGCTGGAAGAACTGTGGCTGGCCCAAGGAAACGGGCCGGATTACTTGTTCCACAAGGGGCTGATCCAGTTGGCCGGAGGGTTTGTTCATTTGCAGAAAGGCCGGCTCCGCCAGGCGGCTTCGGTATTCAAACTCGCCGAAGCGAACCTGGAACGGTACGCGCCGGATCACGAACGACTGGATGTGGAGTGCGTGTTGAAGGCGATAGGGAAATCGCTGCGAATGCTGGAGGAAACGGGGTTTGAAACGAATCCGCTGGCTTGCGGGGATGCGCCCAAGTTCAATCTGCACAACGGATTCTCATGAAGCCTCCGAAGAAGGCCAAAAGACCATTCAATTCCCTGCGGGCAAGAGGGAAGCTCCCCGTATTCAGGACCCACACGTAATGGTTAACAGGACGTTTTGTCCGGTTTTTCACGGCGCGGCTTACGTAAAAAAACGTATTGACTGTAAAGGCCTTTCAGGATAGCTATAAGGTGACCGGACCCAGCGCAACATGTTGTTTTTGTACTAGCTGCGAATATGCGAGCTTTCCTGAAGTTTTACCACGACAAGGATCTCTTTAGGCTTGTTGTGGCGGTTTTTGCTTTTTCTTCAGCCCAATCCGGCTGGGCAGACCAGTTTTCCCTGGTTCCAGTTCCCCCCTCGAAGCAAGAGGTGAACTGGATGTTGGGCCCGACCAAAGCCAATCTGGGCGATTTCGCCACGGTTTATGTTCCCGAAGGCTACCGATTCACGGATGCGAAGGGCGCCGCCATTCTCCTCCAGCGCATGAAGAACCCTGTTCCCCGGAAGCTGGTAGGCCTTTTGGCGCCTGATTCCGGACAATCCTGGGTCGTTCTGGATTATTCGGATGCAGGTTACCTCAAGGACTTGAGCCGGAAATCGCAAGTTGACGCGGGGTTTGTGTTAAGAAGTGTGCGAGAGCGGCTGGGGGATGAAAACGCGCGACGAGTCAGACAGGGAGTGCAGCCGATTGCGGTGCTGGACTGGGTCGTGCGCCCGGTGTTTGACCCGAGCCAGTGGACGCTGGAGTGGGCCCTTCGAGCCGAGATACGAACCGAGAAGATCGTCAATCTTCAGGAAGAGACCGAAACGAACGCTGTGGTCAATCACACGATCCGCTTGATCGGGAAACAGCGCATATTGGGCTTGACCGCCGTCCGGCTCGAACAAATGCCGTCGGAGTCCATTCCGTTGAAGGAACTGGCGAAAGGCATCTCCTTCAACCCCGGCGAACGCTACTCCGATTATCGGGAGGGTGACAAACTTGCCAAATGCACACTCGAGGAACTCATCGTCGGTGAGGAGAGCCAGATTCCCGCTTCGCCCTACGTCACCGCGGGTATATGGACGGGCGTCGGCTTGCTGGCGGTAGGGATCATTGTGGCCGGTATTGTGGTGTTCGTTCGAAAGCTGCGGCGGATAAGGATGTCCCGGGCTTATCCCGACTACGAGGAGCATGAACATGCGTTGTCGTCGTTATACCGGAATGGAAAGGCCCGGTCGAACAATGGCTCGCGGCGGAGACGGTCGTTTAATTACCAGAAATTCTATTCGGATATGATGTTGGAAGTTTCTTCGGGCCCGTTGATTCTCCAGTTGGCGCCGAATGGCAAGCAAGTTCCACAGCGGCCCACTGAGCGCCTTTCACCGGACGAAAGCCCCGCAAATCACACCGTTTTTCGCGCCAATATGGAGTTGATCGCCAACCAGAACCATCTGATTGAGGAGCAAAAGAGGCTGATGCACGAACAGGGAAGGCTCATCGAGGAAAAGAGCAGGCTGATCCGGGAGAAGACCCTGCTTCTGGAAAAACAGGCCGAATTTCTTGAACGGGATCTTCTCTAGACTCCCGCTCCATCCAGACTCATCCCGCCAACGGTATCCGGCTGAATTTCTGCCCGGAAGAAGGTTGCTGAATTTGGCCAATCACCTGCCGGTCCACAGGCGCGCCAGGGTACCTGGCAGCGAATCGATATCCAGATTCGGCAGAAACTGGCGCCGCCGTCGAGAGTCCAACATCAACAACAATTGAAGGAATACATGAATCGGCTTCGAGCCGAGTCCAATATCAACGTGACACCGCTTGCGGGATTGGAGAGTGGCTCACGGGCAACCTCGCCCGCCCGCGGAGGCGGCGGCGGCCAGCTTCAGGCCGGGAGTGGGCGGTAGAAATTGCGGTCTGCCCTCCCGCGACCGCCGCGCGCGCATTGGAATGGCGGTTCTTCTTCTTCGTCCGCTCGAACAACCCCGGGCTTTGGGTGGGGATTAGGCTCGGTTGCAGCGCCCGGGACCCGGTTCATGACAGATAACTGCAAAAACGGCATTGATAATGCTTTAGGACCGGCAGAACCTGGCGCCGTCCGAGCGCAAGACGTCTCGGATCTAGGGCATTATTGGGCTTGCATTTGTCTTGCGGACCCAATCTAATAATGGTTAGTAATGGCAAAGGAATCAGGAGATGATGAAGAAAGCGACGAATAAGGTCAGAAACATCCGTGTCTTCCTCGTTGATGACCACCCGCTTGTCCGTCAGGCGCTTAAACAAGCGATGCTGCACGAGCAAGACATGGAAGTCTGCGGAGAGGCGGACGACAGGGAAGAAGCGCTGAAAGGGATCGCCGTCGCCGATCCGGACCTGGCGATCGTGGATTTAAGGTTGAGGGACTCAGACGGGCTGGAACTGGTCCGGGACATTCGGGATCGACATCCCAAGGTTCTGAGTCTGGTGCTGTCGATGCAGGATGAATCGCTGACTGCCGAGCGGGCGGTTCGGGCCGGCGCTCGCGGATATATCTCCAAACGCGAAGCGCCGGACAAAATCATCGAGGCTGTCCGCAAGGTGTTGGGTGGCGAAATCTACTGGAGCGAGAAAGCAGCCGCGCATGTGGCCTCCAAGATTGCCTCGCCATCGCATCCCGGCAACAGTTCCGCCATCGATCAACTTTCCGAGCGCGAGTTGCAGGTCTTTGAGCAGATCGGCGAAGGGTATAGCACCAATGAGATTGCCAGTTCTCTCCACATCGATGTCAGCACGGTGGAAACCTATCGCGCACGAATCAAAGAAAAGCTCAATCTTAAGAGCGGCTCTGAACTGCTCCAAACGGCCATTCGCTGGTGCCTGGCAAAGGCTTACCACTGATGTCCCTGCGCTGTTTGAGCGATTCTCGCAAGCAGAAGAAGTCTTACCCGGGCGCTCCCGATCAACGGTTGAGCAAGAACGAACAACCATGAGCGATACCCATGCATGCCGGTGGCGTGTTCTGAGGTCCTGCGCAACCATGGGCCGGCGGCTCTTGCCTGTCTTGGCGGTGGTTGAAGCATTCGTGATCGTTGGGTGCACGACACCTGATTTTCAGCAGGCCGGCCTGAACCCTACGCCTCAAAAGCCGGAACCCATTTTCCTCCGGGAAGGCGACGTCATAAGGATCAGTTTTCCAGGCGCCCCGAGTCTGAATACGCCCGCACAACAAATCCGGCGGGACGGCAAGATCACGCTGCCATTGGTGGGTGAATTCACCGCGGCTGGAAAGACGCCCGGTGAACTCGAAAACGAACTCATCCAGCTTTACTCCGGGCAACTCGTGATCAAGGAAGTCAACGTGAGTGTCGAGTCTTCCTTGTTCTGGGTTTATGTGACGGGCGCGGTGCTCAAACCGGGAAGAGTGGAGGCGAATCGTCCGATGACTGCGTTGGAGGCGGTCATGGAGGCTGGCGGATTTGACTATGGCAAGGCCAATTTGCGTGGGGTGACCGTTACTCGAACAACGCACGGCCATGTGGAGCACTATCTCCTCAATCTGAAACGTGTTCTGGAGGGCAAGGACGCCGAACCTTTCTACTTAAAGGCGTCCGACATCATCTACGTTCCGGAGAAGTTCACCTGGTTTTAACACGGCTCGCTGAAGGCCCCGGGTGACTCTGTTCTAACTGCTCTTCGCAGCTCTCGATTTTTCCTGTTGTACTGGTTCCGGCTACGCGCCGTAGTGTTTTCCACGACAGCTTTGTCATGGAACCCACGACAGCAAAATCCTGATTGGGCAGGACAGACAAAATTCCGGGTTTGTGCAACGCTTTCCGACGAACTTCTGACCCCGGCGACGTGCGCCAGTGAACTGTCGCCGCGTTGAGTGGCGGACGGATATCGATGAGCCTGATTTCTGAATTTGAGAAAACATGGTGCTGCGCCCGGACGAAGCCGAAGCATGAACACATTGCCGCGGCGAATTTGAGCCGGAATCTGGGTTTGGAAATCTTCAATCCTCGCCTGCAGGTCGAGCGAGCCACGCGCCGCGGGGTTGTTCGCGCCAGCGAACCGCTGTTTCCCTGCTACATTTTCGTCCAGTGCGGGAGCGGTTCGTGGAACGATATCCGCTATACCACCGGCGTCAGCAGTCTCGTGCATTTTGGCGGCCGGATTCCATCAATACCGGACGCAGTGATCGACGAATTAAAGGAGTGCTTTGATGCCGAGGAACCCCTGGCGCTGGAAGACCGGCTGTTGCCTGGCGCCGCGGTATCGATTGCCGACGGCGCATTCTGCGGCTTTGAAGCCATTGTTTTGAGATCGCTTCCGGCCAAACGTCGCGTCCAGGTTCTATTGGACATCCTGGGGCGCCCGACCCTGGTGGAAGTGGATCGAGGGTCAATCACTGTGGAGAATCAGACCGTGGCAGATCTGCTGCCGTCGCTGGCGGTGGCGCGTTAAGCCTCAACGGGCATGGCAGACATGATCGATACCAAGCGCGCATTACAGAATCGTGGGGACCAGAAATCCGAGAAGGCGTCCGCGCGGTCCCAGGGATTGCCGTATTGGAAGCGTCTTACCGACATAAGCCTGATCCTGCTGGTTTCACCGTTTTGGCTTCCGTTGGTGTTCCTCATTTCGCTTTGGGTCAAGCTGGTTTCTCCTGGTCCGGCCATCTTTCGGCAGGAGCGGATCGGTTATCGCGGGCGTCGATTCACCTGTTTGAAGCTTCGAACCATGCATGTGAACGCGGACACGACGGTTCATCTGAGCCACTTGGACCGGTTGATGGATTCGAACCTGCCCATGAAAAAGCTGGATGCAGCGGGTGACCCTCGCCTGATCCCGGGCGGGCTCTGGATGCGGTCGTTGGGGCTCGACGAAGCGCCCCAGTTGTTCAACGTGCTCCGGGGCGATATGAGCCTGGTCGGGCCAAGGCCCTGTCTGCCTTACGAGTATGAAAATTACGCGCCTCGTCACCGTCAACGGTTCGAAGCCGTCCCGGGTTTGACGGGTTTGTGGCAGGTGAACGGCAAAAACAGAACGACCTTCGAAGAGATGATTGATCTGGACATTCATTATGCCAGGAACAAGTCGTTCTGGCTGGATCTGAAGATCCTCTTCAAAACCGTTCCGGCGATTATCTCTCAGTTCAGGGAAGTCAAGGAGGAAACCAGACCCGTGTTTCAAAACACCTCTGGAACAGCGCTGAGGCAACCATGAATTTCTCGAAATCCATCAAACACCGGTCCTTCAGGAGTCATTATGAAAAAGCAGATTAAAGTCGGAGTTGTCGGGTGCGGTTATTGGGGCCCCAATCTGGTGCGTAACTTCAGAGCGCTATCCGATTGCCAGTTGAGCGCGATGTGTGATATCAGCGAAGAACGCCTGCACCACCTCAAGACGTTGTACGCGGAAGTCGAAGGCATGACGGATTACAGCCATATGCTGAACGGGTCAGGGCTGGATGCTGTGGTCATCGCCACGTCCGTCCGATTCCATTATTCCATGGCCAAGGCCAGTCTGCTGGCCGGCAAACATACCTTCATCGAGAAGCCCATGGCCGCTTCGTCCAGGGAATGTGAAGAGCTGGTGGAAATTGCCTACCAACGAGGGCTGGTGCTCATGGTGGGACACACGTTCCTGTATTCACCGGCAGTCCGAAAAATCAAGGAAATCGTCGAATGGGGTGATCTGGGAGAAATCCGCTACGTCTGTGCCCGCCGGTTGAATCTCGGACTGTTCCAGAAAGACATCAATGTGGCCTGGGACCTCGCCCCGCACGATATCTCCATCATCCTGCACATCATGGAAGAGCTGCCGTTGAGCGTGAATTGCCGGGGCAGCACCCATGTCACTCCGGGCGTCGAGGACGTCACCACCATGTGCCTCAATTTCCGAAACAACCGGTCGGCGATCATCCAAAGCAGTTGGCTGGATCCGAGGAAAACCCGCGAAATGACCATCGTCGGCAGCAAACGAATGATCGTTTACGATGACGTGGCGGCACTCGAAAAACTCAAGATCTACGACGCCCGCGTGGAGCGCCCGCCGCACTACGATACTTTTGGAGAGTTCCATTACGCCTATCATTACGGCGACATGTACGTTCCCTACATCAAACAGGAAGAACCCCTGAGGTCCGAATGCCAGCACTTCCTGGACTGCATCAAAGAAGGGATCAGCCCGCTCACGGATGGCCGCCGGGGACTGGAACTGGTTAAAATCCTGGAGGCTTCGTCTCAATCCTTGAAACTGGGCGGGAGCCCGGTGTTGCTGCAGGCGGGAACCCCCGGAGCCGGCGTCAAAGTGACCGCTGTGAAATGCGGAAACGGGCCGTTGTCCGCCGATCAGGCCGAAAGCGTCGTGCGCGCTTAGGCGGCCTGCTCCACCGTGGGTAAGGACCCCCATCCTTTTCAACTTATTGCCCCAAGCGTAAGGCTGGGCAAAGACGTCCGCATCTTTGCCTTTACCAACCTCTATGGTTGTGAAATCGGTGACCATAGCAAAATCGGCACTTTCGTCGAGATTCAAAAGGGGGCAAAAATCGGCAAACGATGCAAGATCTCCAGCCATACTTTCATTTGCGAAGGCGTCACCATCGAAGACGAGGTTTTTGTGGGTCACGGCGTGACGTTCACGAACGATGTTTACCCGCGCGCTACCAATCCGGACGGCACGCTGCAGAATGATGCGGACTGGCACTGCGTGGCGACTCTGGTCAAACGCCGCGCGTCCATCGGCTCGGGGGCCACACTGCTCCCGGGCATCACGATCGGAGAGGGGGCGGTTGTCGGCGCCGGGAGTGTCGTGACCAAAGACGTGCCCGCCGGCACCATCGTCGCCGGGAATCCGGCGCGCGTCCTGCGCCGGGTTTCGGAGGAGCGGCCCAAGAAGAAAGCCGCCGGCGCCGCGGCTTGAAGGCGCCTTTGAACCCGAGCCCCTCCTGACACGTCCGGCCCTTCCGGCAGGCTGGCACTGCCAGCTTCGTGGAGAGCCTGGACCTCCTGATTCGGGTGCGCCTTGGGACTCTGAACCGGGCGAGAACTTGGAGGGCATCGCTCCGTGCATGCCCTGGTCGGGTTGGAGACGGGGGAGGTCAGGGAGCGCTTCCCTCCAGGGAAAGCAGGTTCATCGAGAGTCCCCGGCTGCGTCCGCGGTTGCGGGTTGCGGGTGTGAGGCCGATTTCAAGCTTGCGTTTTTGACGGCTGACCGGAAGATTTCACCCCTTATATGGAATCTGATGTCGCGCAATTGAGCATCGCCGACCGGCTTTTGGCCTGGTTCGAAATGCACAGGAAACCGGTCCTCCGGGGCAGTATTGTTGTAGTGGTCTTGGGGGTGGGAATCGGGTTTTTCATCTGGCAACAGAACGACAGGCAAGCCAGGGCAAGCGAGGCTCTGTCCAGGATTACCAGCGTGGGACTGACCGCCACTGAGCTCTCGGCCACGCCGGGGGCGCTGTTGAAAGTGGCGACCGAGTATCGGAAAACGGACGCGGCGGCGCGCGCCTTGTTGCTGGCCGGGGGAGATCTGTACGCCCAGGGAAAATATGCGGAAGCGGAAGCGCAATTCGGAAGATTCCTTCGGGAATATCGAGACTCGCCCTTTGCCGACCAGGCCTTGCTGGGAGTGGCGGCTTGTCTCGATGCCAGGGGCAAGACGCCGGAAGCCATCGTCGCCTACAATGACATTGTCCAGCATCATTCGACGGATAACGTGGCGCCGCCGGCGAAGCTTGCCCTGGCCTGGCTTTACGAAAAGCAGGCCAAGTTGGAGCAAGCCCGGGATTTTTATCTGGAGCTGAGCCGGGGTCCATACGGGTCCATCAGTTCGGAAGCGGGCATTCATCTGGAAGCCCTGTTTGCCAAACACCCCGAGCTGCTGCCCTCCGGGCGCGCAGCGCCGGGCGCGCCTGCTCCGGTGCCCTTCGAGCGGTGAGCGTTTAATGCGGCCGCCACTCACTTTTCAATATGAAGCTTTCAATCATAGGAACCGGTTATGTCGGTTTGGTCACCGGCGCCTGCTTCGCTGAAGTGGGTCACGACGTGGTTTGCGTGGATAATGACTCCGCCAAAATTCGGATCTTGCAGTTTGGCGGCATCCCGATCTACGAGCCCGGTCTCGAGGAGCTGGTGAAGAAAAATGTAGCCGCCGGGCGTCTGCGCTTCACGTCCAGCACCGCGGAGGGCGTCGAGAATTCGGAGGTGATCTTCATCGCCGTCGCCACACCGCCGCTCGCCGACGGGTCCGTGGACCTGAGTTTCATCGAAAAAGTGGCCCGGGAAATCGCCGCGGCGATGACCCATTACCGGATCGTCGTTGACAAAAGCACGGTGCCTGTCAGGACGGGCGATAAGGTGGCCGAGACCATCAAGCGGTACTGCAAAGCCCGGGTCGATTTCGATGTGGTCAGCAATCCGGAATTTCTCCGCGAAGGCTTCGCCGTTGAAGATTTGATGAAACCGGATCGCATCGTGATCGGAGTCCGTTCCCAGCGGCCGGTGCCTCTCATGAGAGAGCTGTATGCCCCTTTTACCGCTCCCGTGATAGTCACCGACATCAATTCCGCCGAGCTGATCAAGCACGCATCCAATTCCTTTCTCGCGCTCAAAATCTCCTATATCAACGCCATTTCCATCATCTGCGACGCCACGGGCGCCAACGTGCAGGAGGTGGCCAACGGCATGGGCATGGATGCGCGTATCGGCCGCCGTTTCCTGGACGCTTCTCTTGGCTTTGGCGGCAGTTGTTTTCCCAAAGACTTGAGCGCCTTCATCAAAATCGCCGAACAGGTCGGCTATGATTTCGGCCTGCTCAAGGAAGTGCAACGGGTCAACGCCGAGCAGATGAACCGCTTCGTGAAGCAAATCACCGACACGCTTTGGGTGCTGAAGGATAAGACCATCGGCATGCTGGGGCTGGCCTTCAAACAAAACACCGATGACGTCCGCATGTCACCGGCGATCGAGCTTTGCCGACGACTCCAACAGGAGGGGGCCATTCTCCGTGTGCATGATCCCCGGGCGATGGAAAAGGCCAGGGCGGTGCTCAAAGACGCAACCTATGTTGATGACATGAACGAAGTGGCCGAAGGGTGCGATGCTCTGGTGGTCGCGACCGAGTGGGCGGAATTCAAGAACCTGGATTTGGAACGGGCCCGCAAAGCGCTTTCGCATCCCATCCTGTTCGACGGGCGCAATCTTTTCGACTGCGCCGAGATGGAACGGCTTGGCTTTGTTTACCGGAGCGTTGGGCGGAAAGGGCTCAGCGAGAGGTGAGAAGTTGGAGGGCCGAAGTGTGAGCCATGAGCGATCCTGCGGCGAATGATTCCCGGCCCCCGGGTGCTTCGCACTGCACACACCGACCTTCGGTTGAGGTGGCCGCCGGCCTCGTCTTTCGTCGCGGCAAACTGCTGATCGCTCAGCGACATCACGCCGCGCATCTCGGCGGGCTTTGGGAATTTCCCGGAGGCAAACGGCAGCCGCAGGAATCGTTTGAGCAATGTCTGGCTCGCGAACTGCGCGAGGAATTGGGCATCGAAGTGGAGGTGGGCCGGATGCTGGAACGCGTGACGCACGCTTACCGTGATAAAACGGTTCGCCTGGAGTTTTACCATTGTCGCTGGAAACGGCATGAGCCCCGGGCTTTGGGCTGCCCGGCATTCAAGTGGATCACGGCCGCGGAGTTGAAGGACTACGAATTTCCGGCCGCGGATGCGCCGTTGGCTCAGCGCCTGCAAAGCTCCCCGGAATGGTGGTGTTGGTAGCATCGCTTGAAGCCGTTAGAGAACGCCGTGCTGCGCCGCCGGGCCGGGTCTTCCCCTTGGGCGCATGGACGCTGCCATCGTCGGACCGCGAGCCGTCCCAGCTCGCAGCGCCCCTGATGGCGAAAGCCGGCCTGAACACGGCGCGCCCCGCATTGTCTGCCAAGCCGCTTTGGACGGGGACCGTCCGCGCCCCGGTGGCGGTGCCCCGATGCGGCTTCCCATTCGCATTTCAGGAAAGTGCTTTACAGTGCCGGCGGATGAAACTAAAGTTGGCCGCCTGCATTTTTGAGGATCGGACTATGTATGGAAGCGAAAGCGAAAACCATTGAGCAATTCAAGTTGCATGAGCGGGACACGGGTTCAGCCGATGTGCAGATTGCTCTTTTGACACAACGTATCAATCACTTGACGGAGCACCTTCAGAAGAACCAGAAGGACCACGGCTCGCGCCGCGGCCTGCTGATGATGGTCGGTCAACGCCGTCGTCTGCTCGATTACCTCCACAACACGGATGTGAATCGATACCAGGCGATCACCAAGAAACTGAAGCTGCGCCACTGATACTCTCCGGAGGGCTGGTCCTTTTTGTCGCAGTCTGCCAGCCTCCCGATGCTTGATCCGGGCCCGTAAACGCGAGCGGCCAGGATCTTAACGGATCATCGCGTATAGAGTGCCGTTGCCCCTGGGAAATTTCATTCAGCTCCGAAAGCGATCGGAGCTCACTGAAGTTCCTCGGAGGCGGCGGCGAGATGAAAATATATGTCAGATAAAATTACTGTCCTCGTTGGGGACAAGCAGATCACCATTGAAACGGGAAAACTCGCCAAACAAGCCGACGGCGCCGTAACCGTCCAACTGGGCGAAACCATCGTCATCGTCGCGTCCGTCGCGGCGACTAAAGCCAGGGAAGGGCAGGATTACTTTCCGCTCACCGTGGATTACCGCGAAAAAGCCGCCGCCGCGGGAAAATTTCCCGGCGGCTATTTCAAGCGGGAAGGCCGCCCGACAGAAAAAGAAATTCTCACCTCCCGCCTGATTGACCGGCCGATTCGGCCTTTGTTCCCGAAAGGCTGGTACAACGAAGTCCAGGTCCAGAGTCTCGTGCTCAGCGCCGACGGCGAAAACGATCCCGACATGCTCTCGCCCGTCGGCGCTTCGGCGGCGCTCATGGTCAGCGACATTCCCTGGAGCGGCCCGCTGGGGGCCGTGCGCGTCGGCCGGATCCAAGGCCAGTTTGTCGCCAATCCGACCCACACGCAAATGATCGAAAGCGATTTGGATCTGATATACGTCGGAAACGAAACCGATCCGGTGATGTTCGAAGGGTCGGCGAAGGAAATCCTCGAGGCCGACTTCAACGCGGCGCTCAAATTCGCGCATGAAGCCATTCAGCCGATGATACAGGCGCAGAAGGAGTTGACGGCGCGCGCCGGCAAAAAGAAGCGCGCCATCACTCTCAACATCGTCCCGGATGAAATTCTAAGCGAAGCCAAAGCGCTCGCGGGCGAGCGCATCGTTTCCGCTCTTCTCACGCCGGGCAAACTCGCCCGCGAAACGGCCGTCAACGCGCTGACCGAGGAAATCGGCAAGAAACTGGTCGAAAAGTTTGGTGAAGAGAAAGTCACGGAGTTTGTCCTCAACGATGCCTTTTACTACATCCAGAAAGAGGCCGTTCGCGGCCTGATCATGAACGAAAGCAAACGGCTGGACGGGCGGGGGTTGGATGACATCCGGCCCATTCACAGCGAAGTCGGCATCCTGCCGCGGGCCCACGGATCGAGCCTGTTCAGCCGCGGCGAAACCCAGGCCCTCGCCCTGGCAACGCTCGGCACCGGCGAAGACGCGCAGGAATTTGACTCCTATACCGGGGGAGAGACCGAGAAGAAGTTCATCCTCCATTACAACTTCCCCAATTTCTCCGTCGGTGAAACCGGCCGCATCAGCGGACCGGGGCGGCGCGAAATCGGCCACGGCGCGCTCGCGGAACGCTCGCTCGAGCCGATGATTCCGCTCGATAATTATCCCTATTCGATTCGTGTCACCAGCGAGATCATGGAATCAAACGGCTCGACGTCCATGGCCACGGTTTGCGGCGGTTCACTCGCTCTGATGGACGCCGGCATCCCCATGCTCCGCCCGGTCGCCGGCATCAGCATCGGCCTTTGCACCAGCCACGATGAGAAGGACCGGATCACCCAATACAAACTGCTCACCGACATCATCGGCTGGGAGGATGCATTCTGTGACATGGACTGCAAAATCGCCGGCACCGAAAAGGGCATTACCGGTTTCCAGCTCGATTTGAAGCTGCGCGGCATTCCGCACGCGATCATGGCTGAGGCCATCGAAAAGGCGCGCGTGGCGCGGCTGTTCATCCTGGCGGAAATGGCCAGGACGCTTTCCACCTCGCGCTCGCAAATCAGCAAATACGCGCCGCGCATCGAGACGCTGAAGATCAACCCGGAGAAGATCGGCGCCCTCATTGGCCCCGGCGGCAAGAACATCAAAAAGCTGGTGGAAGAATCCGGATGCGAAATCAACATCGAAGACGATGGTACCGTCAACATTTTCTCCGTTTCCCAGGAAGGGATGAAGATTGCCCGCGACGCCATTCTGGGCATGACAGCCGAAGCGGAGGTGGGCAAGATCTACCGCGGCAAGGTGGTAACCATCAAAGACTTCGGCGCGTTCGTCGAGTTCCTGCCGGGCAAGGACGGTTTGGTGCATATCAGTGAACTCGCCAACTTCCGCGTCAAGCAGACCGAAGACATCGTCAAGCTGGGCGATGAAATCTGGGTCAAGTGTCTGGGCGTGGACGAAAAAGGCCGCGTCCGCCTCTCGCGCAAAGCCGCCATGGCCGAACGCGACAAAGCGATGGGCGGTGGCGAGCAGGGCGCCGGGGGCGGCGAACCGGGCGGATCGGGAGAGGCTGAACCGCAGGACCGCGAGAGTCGCGGCGAGCGCGGCGAGCGCGGCGAGCGAGGGAATCGAGGGGAGCGCGGCGAGCGGCGCGAGCACGAAGAGCGGCGGCATTAATCCGCTTGTCAATGCCGTCTTAAAATCAGCCGGTGATCCACACGCCGGGTTTGGCCATAATCCAGCGGCGGCAACTCCGTCAGGGTGGGGGATTCGGTTTCGTTCAGAATGGTTCTGGCCATTGCCTGTAATGCGCGCCAGCGCGGCCAGTCCAGATCCGGCGCATGAGCCAGTTGCCGCAGCAAACTGCGCCACTCAATGATGACGCGGTCGATGTCGCCGGGACCAAGCAGATCGGTAATCCACCCATGCTTGTTGAGCGGATCCTTGTGAACCGAAGCCACAATCTGCTCGGCCCCCGCGCCGTACCCGGGCGGAACGCCGTTTTCCAGGTAGCCCAGGATCGTCTGCAGGCCGAACTTTTCGTGGCAGGCAATGGCCAGCCGTCCGCCCCAGCGATTGTCTTCACCGCAAAAGCGGAAACCCGCGTCCAGGTTGGCCAGATCGTAGATCAGTTCGTCCAGCGGATATTTGTCGTCCTCCAAAGCGGCTGCGATTGCCAGCCCGTCACCCTGGGAAAAAAAGCTGACGATCCGGCCGCGCATCGTGGGAACCCCGCCGGGTTCCACCAGACCGAGCCGGCGCCACAGCAAGGCGGTGCCGGTCGCGGTGGGCAACTTCTTGCAGACAGGAACGAGCGAGCAGCGCGCGCAGTCGTAGGGCAGGACTTCCCGTTCCCGGGGCCGCCACAGCACCACGCCGTGCTTGTCCACCGGCACGCGCAGGGTCTGGTCGGCCAGGCTCACCTGGGCCACGATTTTGTGCGCGTGATTGACGAAACGGATCAGTTCCGTCTTTTGTTGCGCCAGTTTTCGTTCCACCAGTGGCGCGATTTTTTCCTGCCAAACGGACAGCGGGGCCTGTCTGCCGTTCCAGTTGGTCAATCGCCGAATCCACTTGGCAATAATGACCCGGTCCTCTCTCAACCGTTCCGCCACGGTGATTGCGCGTCCATAAATCTTTTCCTCTTCGGTCTCGAACAAAACACAAAGCGAGCCGCTGCCGATCCTTTCCAGCGCGGCGGGTTCCGAGAGCACCGAGCGATTTGAGATTTGCGGTTTATGATTTGCGCGCTCCCGGCCGGCGTTGTCAGTTGACGCCTCATTCGCCAATCGTACATCGCAAATCCGAATCTCTTTCAGCGGCTTTTCGACGAAGGTTGGCATCGTCTCCCACTCCCCCCGGCTGTTGAGCATCTCCCTGAGCAGCTTGCGCACATGGCGGGCTCGTTCCGCGTCCGCCTTCAACCCGCAAGGAACCTCAGGATGCTTGAGGGATTCTTCCACTCCCAGAAAAATCGGCTTGGTCGTAAAGAGCCTTTCCTGGATGCGTACCGCTTCACTGAGGGGGTCCCGGCCATGGTCCGCCGCTGCGGCCATTAAACTCAGTAGTGCGCTCCAGTCCACAGCGCCGGCTCGAGCCAGATGGCAGGGGTGAGCGTCAAGCAAACGTAACTCATTGGCTGTGACCAGCACAAATCCGGTCTCGTCCAGGCCGCGCCGCCCGGCGCGGCCGAACATTTGCAGAATCTCATCCGGCCGGAGCGGCTGTTCGGCCTCGTCCCGCCGGTAGGATTCACCCGCCAGCGCTACGCTGCGCAGGGAGAAGTTGATTCCCGCAGCCAAACCCATGGTCGCGACTACGACGCGAAGCTGGCCCGCCTTGGCGAGCGGTTCGATTACCCCGGCGCGGGCGCCATAACTGAGTCCGCTGTGATGGTAAGCAATGCGGCTCTTGAGCAATTTTGCCAGGTGGTCGCCCGCGACGAGCTTCTGTTCCGCATTCAGTTGAAGCGGATTGGGTATGGGGAGTTGCCGTGCCAGGTTGTCGGCCATGGCTTCCGCCGCCTGACGGCGCGGGGCAAAAATCAGAATTGGCCCCAGATCTTCCGCGAGCGATTTCGCGGCGAGGCGGGACCAGTAGCCGCGAATTTCGGCAGGGACATGGTAATTCAACTGGTTGGCATAGACTTCTTCCAGGGGCACAGGCCGGTCTTCGTGCCGGATCAACATCGCCTGGCGCCCAAGGCGTTGCAGCCATTTGACCACGTCCTGCGGATTGCCCACGCTGCCACTCAGAAGCAGCAACTGCGTTTGTGGCGGCGCGAGTGCGATCGCCAATTCATAATTCAGTCCGCGAACGGGATCGCTGAGCATCTGGTATTCGTCCACCACGAGCAGGTTTGGGCCGTTGCCCTGGATGAGGCGGTGTTTCTGCGTCTCCAGGGTGGCCACCAGTACAGGCGCATCCAGGTTGTCCGCCAGATCGCCGGTGGCAATGCCGACATCCCAGCCCCGGGCGCGCCACTCCGCAAGTTTGTCATTGGCCAGCGCACGCGTGGGAACCGTGTAGATCGCTTGTCCCCGGTTCTTTCCCTGGTGCGACCAGAGTTCAAAGATCAGCGTCTTGCCCGACCCGGTGGGAGCCTGCACCACGACGTCCTTGCCTCCTCGCAAGGCGGTGACAGCCTGCTGTTGCCAGAGGTCGGGGACGGTGACCAGGTTTAAAGCCGGGTGTTCGGACAACAGTGAAGCCAACGTTGACACGCTGAGAAGATAGCAGAACAGACAGAAATCGACACGCTGAATTTCGCGCATGAGGCTGGATTCGGTGCAATCCAGGACGGCACCGCTGGGTCGGCGCCCTGATCAACCAGAGGGGGAAGAGAAGGAGCGCTTCCCTCCAGGGAAAACCGGTTCATGAGTAGAGCCAGGCTGACCCGGTTTTGCGCGGCCGGGACATTAAGAGGTTTGACTTGAGCATTTGGCAAACGTAGATTGAACTCACATGTTAGCTGCTGAGTCCAAAGTGGTGAAGGGACGTTGTACTGATATACTCGGCTCAGAGTCGGCCAGCTCCTGGAGGCAGATCGTTCAACCCGTTGAACCCTTTCTGGAAGCGGTACATGCCCGGTTGGTCGAACAGGTCAACGAGTTCGATAGCGCGATCAATCCCTATGCCGAACATGTTCTCAGCGGCCACGGCAAGCATTTGCGGCCCGCCTTGGTGGCTTTAACGGCAAATGCGCTGGGCAAACTCAACGAGCCGCACACCAAGGTGGCGGTGATTATCGAGATGGTCCATTTGGCGACGCTCGTGCATGACGATGTGATGGATGAAGGCGAGATTCGCCGCGGCCGGCCCACTCTGGCAGCCCGATGGGGGAACGAGATCGCCGTGCTTTTCGGAGATTGCCTGTTCGCGCAGGCGCTGAAGCTCGCCGCCAGCTTTCCAACGCCTGAAATCTGCCGTACCGTCGCCATGTCCACCAACACGGTTTGCTCGGGTGAAATACTGCAAACGCAGCATCGAAGGGATTTCCAATTGTCCCTGGGCGAGTACTTTCGAGTGCTGGAGATGAAAACCGCTGAACTGTTCGCACTTTCCAGTGAGTTGGCGGCTTATCTCAGTGGCGCTTCCTCCGTGCAACAGGCCGCGTTGCGCCAGTTTGGCCTGGCATTTGGCACGGCTTACCAGGTTTACGACGACTGTGTGGACTTGTTCGGTTCAGAAGCCGCGGCCGGGAAATCGCTTGGAACGGACCTGGCCAAAGGGAAGCTGACTCTGCCCGTTTTGTTGCTTTGGGAGCGCGCGACGACCGCCGAGCGCGCGCGGCTGGAGTACTTGGTTCACGACTGGCAGGACGGCGCCCTGGTTGAAGTAGGCGCGTTGCTGGCCCAGTATGATACTCTTACTCCTTCGGTGGCGAGCATCCATCAATACCTTGAAAAAGCGCGCCGGATGCTTCGAGCGATGCCGGAATCCCACGGACGTGCTTGTTTGCTGGGATTGACCGAATATCTTGCGCGACAGACTGACGCGCTTGTAGTCTGTGCCTGAGAGCTGATATAATGATCATGACGGATCCGGCAACCGCTAAGCGAAAGCAACTGCATCCGGACGAGCCGACGCAAACTTCAATTGCCGCCAGTCCGGCCGAGGAGATGGAAGTGGTGAAGCGCGCGCAACATGGCGACCTTGCCGCCTACGATGAACTGGTGCGTCGGTACCAGGAGCGCATTTATGCCACCATCTATCACATGACGGCGAATCACGAGGATGCCAATGATCTTGCACAGGAGGCATTTATAAAGGCTTACCGCGCTCTTAAGACCTTTAAAGGGGGATCCAGCTTCTATACCTGGGTTTACCGGATTGCGGTCAACAAGACGATTAACTTTCTCAAACAACGCAAGAATCGGTCGCAGATGAGTTTGAACGACTTGGATTCCAATGTCGAACATGATCCTGACCTGATGACGCTCATTTCCGAGAAAACACCCCGCCGGGAAATGAATCTTATTGAACTGCAGGAGAAATTGAACGTCGGCATGCAGAAGCTGTCTGAACACCATAGAATGGTAGTGACATTGCATGACGTGCAGGGTCTATCGCATGAAGAGATCGCAAAAATCATGAATTGCAATATCGGCACCGTGCGTTCCCGTCTTTTCTATGCGAGGCAGCAGTTGCAGGCTTACTTGTCGGATTACTTAAAATAGCATGAACCCGGATCCAGCAGACTTTGATGCGTTGCGCCGGTTGCTCGCTCTCAAGCGTCATGAGCAGCCGCCGCCCGGTTACTTCAACCGCTTCTCCAGCCAGGTCATCGCACGAATCAAGGCCGGCGAACGCGGTGAGCCCGCATCCGTCCTGGAACGTCTGTTTGGCAAAGCCAATTGGTGGCAGCGCCTTTGGGCGGGCCTCGAATCCAAACCCGGTTTCGCCGGCGCATTCGGGGCGGCCGTGTGCGCCTTGGTGATTTCGGGGATCGTATACTCGGAAAATGGTCCGGCGCCGGTAGCCCAGTCGTTGATGCCTGCTGAACCAGGCGTTCTCTACGCCACCGCCGCAGCGACGGCGGCAAACGGCCCCTTGGGTCAGCCTGAATTCAACTACGGCGGCACCAACCCGGTGGTCCCGATAGCCGATTCACTTTTCGGCCAGTTTGACTCGTTCCAAACTCAGCCGGCAAATCTGGTCATCCCCGACGGCAATTGAGTTTCTAATCCTGCCGTTCAAAGGCCAACTCCAGACCTTGCGACGCGATGACCAGGCGGTCTCCGTCCACAGTGACACCGACCTCTTCGACCCTGCCTTCGGGGCTGTAACTCAAAACATACTGTCCATCGGCATTCTTCCAGCGTCCCGGCACGTTCAACAGCTCTGTGCTCGGCGGTGCTCCCGGCGTCGCCTTTGCGTGGGGAAAATTCTTCAGGATCGACTTGTGATCGGGCATGACTACGAAGGTCATCCTGGCAAACTCTTGCGCGATCCAGTTCTTGACCCGGGCCATCTCCTTGGAAGGAATGGTCGGCCGAGATCGGCGGAGCAAGCCAATCGTGCCGTTGACGTCAAAATTCCAGCGCCCCAGAATCTTTTCAGCGCCGAATCTGGGAGATTGGCCCGTCGTGAGATAAGTGGTCAGATCATTCAGGTCCGGGCGCACCAGGCCCCAAAACGTCAGCAGCAACTCCGGGTTTTTTAGCAGCCCATCGACCGACGGAGACTTGATTATCTGAGTGATGGGCGCCTGGTCCTGCCAGGCCTGGGCGAGCTCGGACGAGTTGACCAGGCCCTCAAAATCGGGCTGCTCGGCCAGCCCGATGAACAAGGGATACTCATACAGCCGTTCTTTCAGAGAAGGGTTGTTGTACAGCAGGCCGGCCACATCAGCCGTCTCATAATACAAGGCCGGCATCCGATCAATCGACCGGCCCACTTCCGCCATGCCCGTGCTCTGCAGGTCTTTGCCCATGCGGTTGAGGATTCTGAGACCTCTGGGGTTGGCAGGAGCTGTCGCCAGTTGCACCGACCAGTAACTGGCAATGTAGAGGACAAAGGAGATCAACACCAGGTAGGCGGCGCCGTTCGCGAGTGCCACGCACATGCCGAGCCGCGAATTCAATCGTTGCCACAGCGCCAATCGCAGGTCGCCGGCTTTGTACTTGTAGAGCACTCCCACCTTTCGATGCGCGGCATAGCCGGCTGCTTTGAAGATCACCACAACAACCGCGAAGACAATCAGGGGCGGCAGCAACCATTGGACGAGTGGATGTTTGATTCCGACCGACGCCGCAGTGCGTTCCAACAGATGCCCCAGCGGATTGGCGAGAAGGGCGCCCAACATGATGCCGATGAAGGAGCACGCCGCGCGAATCGCTCCCTGCCGCAACCCTAAACCGACTTCGGAAGCCAAAAGCAAAATAGCCAAAATCCAAATTGTCATGGGTCACAGTTACCTTCTCCCGATCGAAAAAGCACGCGGAAAAACGCGGGTTGGATTCGTCCGGCCATCCGTGAACGGGAGCGCGCCCGACGCGCGTCAGAAACGATGATCGCGGAGCAGGCAGCCGCTGGCGTGGCCGGCTAATTCCCGGTGTCGCTGGGGGATGTCCTTGTATTCTGCCAGCACCGTGTCGCACCGTTTCAATTCGGGTTCAAAGTCCTCTTCGGTGTCTTTGCCCTGGTTCATCTTGCTTGCGATCCTTGCCGTCAAGCGCTTGGATTCAACCGCCAGGCTGTGGATCTCGGGCAGGGTGTCGCCCCCATGTTCCTGGGCGAGGCGCACCATTTTGTCGTGCTCATTCCTGCCGCCAAAATAGCCGTAGTTGACCCGTCCGAGTTTGGGAATGAGTTCATTGAGTTCGTCCCATCGCTGGCAGCGGTAGGCGTACCAGGCGTAGTTATGATACCAAGCGGTCGCGTCAGGATTGAGCTCCAGAAAGCGGTCGAAGGCTGCCTGGATGTCCGGCCGCACCTCCGGGCGTTTCCAGTAATCGTCCTGCTTTGACTTGTCGAGATAACGCCTGATGGCCTCGCGAGCATCCAGCAGGACCAAGGGGACCTTGCCGGCCCATTGCGTGGACTCCACACAATCCCATGGGATCTTTGCACCCGGCCCTTACCGCCAGGTCACAATTCGTGGCAATGATTTGTGCCCACGGTTCTTTGGTGATCAGGATATGGGAGCGGACGCGGGCAAAATCCGTCAGCGCCAGTTTGGCCGGTTTGTCCCACTTGCGATTGGCAAAGCCCGCTTTTGCGTAAGGCTTAACGAGCATCTTTAG